>Ga0172369_10000306_pt1 | contig 72496 bp, 54 predicted proteins | sample LakKiv25m_FD_114539 | JGI IMG/M metagenome (GOLD analysis project Ga0172369, IMG submission 114539) | Freshwater microbial communities from Kabuno Bay, South-Kivu, Congo - kab_022012_11.25m | ecosystem: Environmental > Aquatic > Freshwater > Lake | place: Democratic Republic of the Congo... | reverse complement strand
GAGCTTCTTGTCGCGATACTTCACCCCTTTTTGATTGTAAAAACGCGAAATGCGGATGTGGATTATGTCGAGGAGTCTGATACCCTCCCTCCCTTCACATTGGAAAATATTTTTTACGTGGATTTCCCAACGCCCCAACTAGAGGATTCTCTCAAGCTACTTTTGGAAACTCTTTACGAGGTTAATACAAGCTATTACTTCACTGTTATGGAATCCCTTGCCTATGGACTTTCGTCTGACTTTGAGGAGGCAGCACTTCATTTTAGGAGGGCCCGACTGGCCGAAAGAGGATTTCCCTCCTTTGAGGAAGCCCTTGACATATACCAGAGGAGCGTCTCGCATAATGCTGAGGGTGGTCTCACCCCCCTTTTGCAAGACTCGGAAGAGAGTGCTCAGCCCGAGGCCCCTTCCCCCGTCTATCCGTTGAAAATCATACCTTCCACATCATTGTTTAGACGATGTCTCGATCAATTGACCGAGGCACAGGACAGGGACAGGATTTCCTCTGAGCTCGCGCATCTGGCAAACAAGATCATCGTGGCTGATTCCTTGGACCCGTCGTTGCACGAAGACCTCACGAAGAGCCTACACAAAGCCAGCGGCTACATAAATATCGCCCTCCAGGAATTGGGAGGCGACGAGTCTACGGCTGCCACAGATCTGCTCCTCAACCGTCACATAGAGACCCTTTTCCGATGCGGTTTCCAGTCAATCCTTTCATTGAGGCGTCAAGCTTTGAGCTTCGTCCGCAAGTATGAGGGGGGAGTCGAAAATCTGGGCTACCCATTGGCGGCGATCCTAAGGGAACTTTTCAAGAAGAGACCCCTCTTCGCCGCCAACGTGCGAGGCGAATCAAAGCCCCGAGATTTTCAGGATAGGGAAGAACTTCTCTATGTTCGGCGTCTCCTTGACGATTCGTCCATCGAGCAGTTGTGGGAGGACATTTAGCCGCTGGGGCAGAGATTTTCCCACGACTCGGCGCACTTGCTTTTTTTCCCCTCTTCGTTTAGTCTAACCCATTGCCTGCCTTAAAACCAGCAAGACTCTATTGGGGAGATATAGAATGGCAGATTTTGAGCCAATTATAGTAGCTTTTTGTTGCCACTACTGCGCATATGGGGCTGCTGACCTAGCCGGCAGCATGCGTCTTGAATATCCGCCTAACATCCGTGTCATAAGGCTGCCCTGTACGGGGAAAGTCACTCCCATCCTCCTCCTGAGAGCGTTTGAGAAGGGAGCTGACGGCGTGTACGTCGCGGGATGCCTGGAGGGTGACTGTCACTTCATCCAAGGGAATCTAGTGGCAAAACCGAGAGTCAATTATACCAGAAAACTCATCCAAGAAGTCGGCCTCGAACCGGAGCGTCTGGAAATGTTCAACATGAGCGCCGCAATGGGACCTAGATTCGCAGAGGTTGCTCGGGAATTCACCGAACGCATCAAGACCCTTGGCCCAAGCCCCCTTCGTAAGACCCATCCTACAGCCAAACAAGAGGCTGCATAGGCGTTGGATATATATATTTCGTCAACTGCAGGACTGGAGGCACAATTATGGTTATAGGTGAACGAAAACCGTTCGAAGAAATCGTTAAGATGCTCAACGATCACAAAAAGATTCTTGTACTGGGGTGCGGCGGTTGTGTCACCGTTTGTCTCACTGGCGGAGAGGACGCCGTCGGGTTACTGTCCAGCCAACTCCGGATGTTTCGCGAGAAGGAAAACAATTCTCTGGATATAACGGAAAAGACTATCGAGCGTCAGTGCGACCCAGAGTACATCGAACAGATCAGCGACATTTTGGGCCAGATAGACGGGATTCTCTCTCTTGCTTGCGGGGCAGGCGTTCAGTTTGTAGCGGAACGCTACCCGGGAATGCCCGTGTACCCGGCGCTTAACACCACCTTTGTGGGAGGGTCCAAGAAAGAAGGCTACTATGTCGAGCGTTGCCAGACATGCGGCGATTGCAAACTCTTCTACACCGGAGGGATATGTCCCATTGCCCGCTGCTCAAAAAGCCTTCTCAACGGTCCCTGCGGTGGCTCCACAAACGGCAAGTGTGAGATAGATCCTCAGGTTGACTGCGCCTGGCAACTTATCATTGACCGCCTTAAATCCCTAAACCTTATGGAAAGGTATGAGCAAATCATCGAGGCAAACGATTGGCGATCCAGTAGAGATGGCGGTCCACGAACAATGATTAGGGAGGACTTTCAAAGATGAACACTGAGTGTGTAACTGACAGCCGACTTGAAAAGATACTTCGCGCCGGCCATTTTGCCTTAACAGGCGAATGCGGTCCTCCCCGAGGCGCGGACACGGAGGCTGTCCGCAAAAAATGTCGAATTCTAAAGGACAAAGCGGACGCCTTTAACATCACGGACAATCAAACATCAGTGGTACGAATGTCCTCCATTGCGTCGTCCGTGATCATGATGCAAGAGGGTATGGAACCCGTGATGCAGATGGTTTGCCGTGACCGAAACAGGATAGCCATGCAAAGCGATATACTCGGAGGAGCCGCCCTCGGCATCAAGAACATGCTCTGCCTTTCTGGGGACCACCAACGCTTTGGAGACCATCCCCAGGCCAAAAATGTGTTCGACTTGGACTCCATCCAGTTGATAAGTATGGTTCGCAAGATGAGAGACGAAAGCCGTTTTCTGGGAGGAGAAGAAATCAAGACTGCGCCAAAGCTATTTATAGGGGCCGCAGCCAACCCTTTTGCCGACCCTTTTGAAATCAGAGTTCCTCGATTGGCCAAGAAGGTCGCAGCAGGGGTAGAATTCATCCAAACCCAGTGCATTTTCAACATCAAAAAGTTCTCAGAATGGATGAAACAAGTCGTGGATCGAGGTCTGCATGAAAAGGTGTTCATCCTAGGCGGCGTTACTCCATTCAAGTCCTTTGGGATGGCCCGATACATGGCCAATAACGTCCCAGGCATGGATGTTCCGGATGAAATGCTCCAACGAATGAAAGGGACACCCAAAGAAAGCCAGGCCGACGAAGGTATAAAAATTGCCGTAGAAACTATCCAACAACTACGGGAAATGAAGGGTATAGCGGGCGTTCACATTATGGCCATTGAATGGGAAGAAAAAGTGGGGGAAATAGCCGAGCGAGCTGGGTTGCTCCCACGACCTACGGTATAGCCCTTACAGACTACACCTTCCGGAAATCCTTGGACAACATACTAGCTGCGCTCGTAATGACAGTTGAGTGATTCTCTGTCATTGCGAGACGCAATTCACGCTCTGGCCACAGTGACTTTATAGCTCCCTAAATCTCTGCCAAGTGAGCAAGGTTTATCCCTGAGCGCTATGACCCGCCAAAATAATCCCTTGATCATATCAATTCTGGAACTTCCTCTCGGAATAAGAGCCGTGTACGCGTTCAACTGTAACCATCTAAGCCCGTTTCCTAGATACAGGCAGCGCTATCGGTTGGCAACAAAATTCGAAACTGCCTCCGAAAGGTACCCATGAGCCTCGCAGTATGCGAAATATTCAAGAGCATTCAAGGCGAATCATCATACGTGGGCCTGCCTTGCTCATTCGTGAGGCTAACGGGTTGCAACCTGCGCTGCCGATATTGCGACACCATCTACGCCCGAGAAGGTGGAACTTGCATGGAGATACCCGATATTCTGGGAACGGTCCTGTCTCACTCCGTCCAACTTGTAGAGATAACAGGAGGCGAACCCCTATTCCAATCTGATACTCCGCTGCTTGCAAAAACCCTCCTAGACGCCGGTCGCCTCGTGCTGGTAGAAACAAACGGATCCTTGGACATTTCTCTCCTACCCGAAGGCGTCATTCGAATTATAGATCTGAAATGCCCTTCCAGCCGCGAAAGCCACGGAAACAGGTGGAAAAATCTTACGCTGCTAAGACCTTATGATGAGATCAAATTCGTGATCGCCGACAGAAGTGATTACGAATGGGCGCGCTATACGGTGCATCATCAACTAAAAGGATTTCAAAACACTGTTCTTTTTTCCCCAGTTCATGGCGAACTTGTTCCCGCGATGCTTGCCCAATGGATCTTACAAGACAACCTGGATGTCCGAATGCAGTTGCCGTTACACAAATATGTATGGCCTTCGGAAAACAGGGGCGTTTGAAGCCACTCTTCGTTATAGCACTGCCCTATAACCAATCCTTTAACTCTTCTTCTGGGATACCTTGCCGCGAAGGTATCATAGTATTTCTCAAGAGTTCCGTCGGAATCAAAAACTGTTTGCGGTGAACGTCAGGGCCGTTCAAATGGCATCCAGTATGTTGGCCCTTTACCGTATAAACGCTTCAGGGCACGCTTTGTCATTCCCCAGGTGATCGGGCATCCAGTAGTCTTGGCTTCCATTCTTCACGGGAATGAGAAACGAACTCATACATGCATTGGGCGCTTATTTTGGAAAATCGCTATGTATCCATTATCGAAACTTGTGACGAGATTTCTTCCTCCGCTATGACATCTCAATGGCCATCTAGTCGCCAACACGAGCCGAAAGCTAGGACGCGATCTCAGCTCACATTAATATAGAAACAAAGGCCTTGGGTAATTCCCTTTTACTTTGAAGAACCGATGTAACATTATGGTCTCAAAAGCCTGTCACGTGATATGAAATGAATCGAGGTATTCCCACCCCTCACGGCTCGTGGGAACCTCCATGCTTTTGGCAGCGACCGTGTTGGACGATTTTAAGAAAAGGCTCCATTTTCGCCCTCTTCTTCTCCCCTACCCCTGGAATCTTCTCTACCTCTGCAATCGAGCTGAAAGTTCCATTTTTTGTCCGATAATTCACTATCATGCTGGCGAGTTTCCCGCCCACTCCCGGGACGAGGACGAGGTCCTCGACTTGCGCAGAGTTGAGATCAATTTTTCCCCCTAACGCTATCAAAGCGGTTCCCGGTAGCGGTTCACAACGGATGTCAACGTCTTGAGTATCCAGATCTATTGCGCTGTCGCAAGGGACGAGGGGATCCAGGGTACTCATTTTTTCCGGTAAAGACAAACCCAGACCATTCGCGATGGCTGAAAGATGCGCAGGTTCCCGAAACCGTATAGTCCCGACGCATGCTTTTCCTCGCACTACCTGATATATGCAGTCACCCTCTCCCCGTACATAAAGATACGCCCAGTACGATTGCTTCAAGAATCGAGATGCCATCAAAATCAGAGAAAGCGCCAATCCTAGTACGATTAGTCCTCTAATAGATGAATGGGTGGTAAGACCAACGGATCCGTGTGCCATTAGGCCAGGTCTTTCTGCAGCTTGTAATCTATACTATCAACCAATGCATCCCAAGAGGCCTGAATGACATTTTCATTAAAACCCACGGTCCACCACACGTCTTCCCCATCGGTAGATTCTATGAGCACCCGTACGGTCGCTCCAGTGCCTGAAGACCCCTCGAGAACCCGAACCTTAAAATCTGTAAGTTTCACCTCGCTGACGCAGGGATAAAAGCCGACTAAGGCTTTCCGAAGGGCCAAGTCCAGCGCATTCACAGGACCGTTGCCTTCGGCAGCGGAAAACTCCATCTTGTCTCCAACAAAGATACGTACCACAGCATCAGAAAATGTCTTGGTATCGCCTTGCCTCTTCATATTGTTCACGTGGAATCCGTGCAGCGTGAAAAAGCGTCTATGCAGTCCTAGCATCCGCTTCAGGAGTAGTTCGAAGGACCCTTCAGAGACTTCATAATGAGCTCCCAGGGCTTCAAGGTCCTTCATGGTCCTGAGGATTTCAGCAACCCTAGGATCGTTGACGTCTAGATGTATGCCGTATTCTGAAGCCTTTTGAATGAGAGCGGCTCTTCCTCCCTGTTCTGACATTGGGAACCGCCTGAAATTGCCCACAACCCCGGGGTCTATATGTTCGTAAGCTACACTGTTCTTAACTACCGCGCTGCTATGCAATCCCCCTTTGTGGGCAAAAGCCGCCGCTCCCACGTAGGGCTGTGATTTGACAGGGGTACGATTGGCCATTTCATCTACAAATTCGGAAACGTGTTTTAACAAGCGCAATCGCTTAGGGTCCACCCGAATACATTCCATTTTAAGGGCCAACGCGGGAATGATAGAAACCAAGTTCGCGTTGCCGCAACGCTCCCCTATACCGTTTATTGTTCCTTGAACGTGACTGGCTCCGGACGCCACCGCGCACAAGGTATTTGCCACTGCTGTTTCTGAATCGTTGTGGGCGTGTATTCCTAACGGTACAGAGATCTTTTCTTTGACGTCCCTGGTAATTGCTCCGATCTCCATCGGGAGCGCTCCCCCGTTGGTGTCACACAGCACCACTAAGTCACATCCAGCCTTCACTGCTTGATCAAGTGTCGCAAGCGCGTACTCGCGATTGCGTTTGAATCCGTCAAAAAAATGCTCGGCATCAAATATGACTCTTTTGAAATGCGGCCGGATAAACTTGACAGTATCGAAAATCATGCTGGTGTTTTTTTGCAGCGAGACTGCCAGGACCTCTGTGACGTGAAGGTCCCAGCTCTTGCCTACTATTGTGACCGCCTCGGTATTGGCCTCCACAAGGCTCTTTATTTGGGGGTCGTTTTCGGGTGGAGTGTTTGCTCTACACGTGCTGCCGAATGCCACCACCTGTGAATGCTTCAGTGAAAGCCCTCTTATTGCGTTGAAAAATCGTTGATCTTTTGGATTCGAGCCCGGGTATCCTCCTTCAATAAAGTCTATGGCTAATTCGTCGAGTTTCTTTGCTATTCGAAGCTTGTCCTCGACGGAAAAATGCACACCCCATGTCTGAGCACCATCTCTCAGTGTAGTATCGTAAAGTTTAACTGAGTTCACTTGCCATCTCCTGGAACATCCTAAGAGCCGTAGGAATTCTTTACTCGACCATTTTTTGTTCGCCTACCGATACGATCAGAACCACGAGTCATCGAACCTACCGTCTCCTTCATTTTGCCGGCCAGTAAGAAAGTTCCAAAAAACCTATTGTAAATTTCGCGGATGGAACGCGTGACCATGGTATAGTCTTCCAAGAGCCTTTCTCCGCCCTGGTCTCCGTAATCCAACCTTCGGGCAAGACCTCTCAATTTTTTGCTTTTCAATGGAATTCTGTCAACAATCCTGTGTTCCATCAGTCTCAACCGGTCCTCTAGGTTCATAAGGAAGCGGTAGCCCTTATCAAGGATAGTAAAAGTGTCTCTGTCCATCAAATTGTGCTTGTAAAGGGCCTCCAGGCCCTCGAGGGTATTTTGACAAAAAAGCTCGGGCACACGAGGGCCATATCTAAGTATATGCCCCTGCACAACAAACTCTACATCGACGAGACCGCCTTGGCCGGTCTTGAGGTCAACGTGGAACTTGTCCTCGACTGCTATTTCTTGTTGCATTCGCCCCCTTAGCCGAGCAATCTCCCTGAGATCTTCGTCTGACGCAGAGGTACGGGTCAAGCAGTCGTTCACGATGGCCTCTAGTTCATCTTTCAAGAATTCTGGTCCCGCAATAGGCCGGGCTTTTATCAAAGCCTGTCTTTCCCATAGCTTCGAGATGTGCTTATGATAGTCTCGGAACGAGTTAAGCGAAGAGACGAGCGGGCCTTTGTTTCCTGATGGTCTAAGGCGTGTATCAATTTCGAATGCCTTACCCTCAGCCGTATGGGTAGTCAAGACTGAAATGATCCGAGCGGCCAGACGACTAAACCAATCATGCACAAAAAGACCGCCCCGGCGTTCCGAATCGTCGTCATAAACGAATACGACATCAAGGTCAGACAGATAGGTCATTTCCTTACCGCCCAGTTTACCCATTCCCAGTATGGCGAATGGCAGTCCATCCTGGCCGCCGCCGAATTTATTCGCTATCGCTCTACTGGCTATATCCACAGCCGCACAGACACATGCCTCTGCAAGGCTCGTGATGGAACGCCTGGCCGCTAAGGAATCGACTTCTCCCCACAGTTGCTTGACCCCAATGGCAAGCAGTTGCTCATGCTTGTATCTACGCAGGACATCTAACTGAGATTCATAATCCTCACAGTTCTCAAGCCGTTCCGCTAGGTCGGCCTCAAGTTGCTGCTTGTCCGTGAGCCCTCCGTACGTCGATTTGCCTATCAAGGAATCAATAATTTGTGGATGACGGATAAGGAGATCTGAGAAGAAATCGCTTTCACCCAATATGCGTACCAAAAATCGTGCTGTCGTAGGGTTTTCTAAAAATGTCGAAAAATATGAAGCGCTGGAATGCAGAGAATCGATATAACGATCTAGAGCCCGCAGTGTCGCTGTCGGCTCTGGAGTTTCCAATATTTCATCCAGGAATAATGGCGCTAGTCTCTCTAGAATACGCCTGCTTTTTTCAGAAATCCCCCTTCGTCCTACCGGTTTTATCAACTGTTGAACGATATGGCTTGACTCTGACGGACTTTCAAAGCCTATCTTTTCCAGCGTATTAACCAGAATTACGCAGTCATCCACTTCCTCAAGGATTTGCCTAGTAACTGCGGATACTTGAGCTAGAATCCCTTCTTCTGAGTGATGGAACATGCTGTCGAAGAGGTCTTCTACAAACTTCCTCCTGCATTCCAAGTCCGCAAGAAAATTCTCGAGGGAGTTGTCTTTGTAGCCCATCCTTCTTGCGAGCTCTGTCTGCTGTTCATGGGTCCTCGGCAATTCATGGGTTTGAAGTTGGTGATCGATCTGTATCCTGTGTTCCGTCTTCCGGAAAAAGATATACGCATCGGCTAATAAATCGGCCGTCTCACGATCTAACAGCCCCGCGTCTTCGAGAAGCTGGATGGCTTCGAAAGTACTCGATGACCTGAGACGCCGCACTTTACCGCCGTTGATAAGTTGTAAAGTCTGAACAAAAAATTCTATTTCCCTGATACCGCCCTGCCCTAGTTTGATATTGATTCCGGGTTTTTTCCTCAAACTCCGTTCGACCTTCGATTTCATATCCCGCATTTCTTCAATGGTCGAGTAGTCAAGGTGTTTGCGATAAATGAAGGGTTCCAGCTCGCTAAGAAAGAGGCGACCTAGTTCAGGATCACCAGCGATGACACGAGCCTTCATCAGTGCGGCGCGCTCCCACGTGCGCCCCCAGCTCAAGTAATAATCGAGCGCGTTGTTCACCTGTGGCACCAGCTCGCCTTTTTCACCCTCGGGCCGCAATCGCAGATCAACTCTAAAAACAAAGCCATCCTGGGTTATCTCAGACAAGCTCCTACTGACGTATTTTACAACGTGTTCGAGAAACTGACTTATTGATACGACTTTGGGGCCGCTCGTAACGCCCTCCTCCGGCCCTCTTAGGAACAGCAAATCTATGTCTGATGAGAAATTTAGCTCACCTCCCGATATTTTCCCGAGCCCTAATACGACAAGACCCTTGTCTGGACCGTATTTTGGTGGACAGCCGTAGATTTCGCAAAGGCGCTCTTGATGAAAAGATAGAGTCACAGCAACACAGGCTGAAGCTAATTCCGATAACTCCTGCATGGTTTCTCTTACCGACGCTATATCCGACAAGTCTCGAGTTCCTATCCTTAGGTATTCTTGTTCTTTGTACCATCTTAGGATACGTTTGAGCTCTTGGCAGTCGGTAGTCTGGCTTACCTTCCCCGTAAGTTCCCTTTCAAAATCTTGTCGCGTTTTTGTATTGCGATAGGCACCTTGCAAAAAAAGTAAATCGATAAATTCGAGGTGTCGAAAAATAATTTCATAAAGGAAGTTTGATCCGCCTATTGCGTTGAGAAAGGGTGCCCGATGTTCGGGGTTTGCCAGCGTCTGGTCCACTATCCCCGCCACTAAAGTATCTAAAAGATCATTTAGCCTTCCTGCCGTTGTTGTTGGATTTGGAGTGTCGAGGAGCAATGAGACGAGTACTTCACGCTCCTGAACCGGAGCCGTAGAAAGCCACGTCCAAAGATTTTTTAGGGCGCTTAAATTCTTTGTGAAGACTATTTGGTTCATGAAAAAAACTAATTATACTGTGTTTCTCTAAAGCTCTGTCTGAATCTAAAACTCCTTGGCCGGTCATGGCCGTTCAAATGCCTCGGCTACGTTGCCGCTTTACTGTAACTGTATTAGCGCTTCAGGTCATGCCTTGCCATGCCCGACGTGACCTTGCATCCTGTATTCCTGGATTTCCGTTGTCGCGCGAATGAAAGATAGAGTCATACATGCAATTCGCCATGACTTTCGAGAATGGCTAGTGCGCCAGGCGAAGCTTGGCGTCTCTCTCAGGGTGAGAGTCCCTGTCGGGTAAGGCCTAACCAGCCGCCGTATCAAGTGTTGCGGATATGGAGGAGGAAGTCAACGACGACCGAACAATATATCCGAAGCGTACACAGAGAATTCTGTGGGCCGCAGGGGAGGTCGCACCCCCCTAAGCGATTCAGCCTCGTTACCTCGTTAGAGCAGGGGGCGACGGTGTTAGCGTCCCGGAAGCCAATACAAAGGGATCGTGATGGTGAGATCCTGGAGGGCCTGCCGGGGTCAGAGAGCGTGGCGCGCAGGAAGAGAGATGCCAGGAACCTGGGAGGCCCTATTGCCTCCCTCCGAGAGGGTAAGGCAGACCAACCCGAAAGAAGGCCGCCTGATGGGCACCGGGGAGTCAGATCGCTCCATAGTACTTTGCGGCGGTAGCACCTACCACATGGGGAAGGGAGCGACAGGGCTGCGCAGCTCGCAAAGGAAACATGGGCTGGATACGATATTCCGGAACGACCTATGCAAACATCACTGCGGGGAATAGCAAATCCCCACCTGTGCGGAGGCGAGCAGTCCTGAGGAGCCCGGTGCGGGAATACTGCACGCCGGGATGTGCGTGGGGGCCGTCGGGTAACCGGCGGTCTTACCTTGATTAGTGGCTGTCAAGTATGCACCGAGTGAAGCTTGTTTCCCTCATAACGCGCCGCGGCAGTGTTGAGGTGTTCAACGCTGGAGATTGATGTCCTGTCAAGAAAATTCCACTTGATCTTCCCCTGACGTCCTATGGTCAATTACCCCTATGACTGATGCCCGTAAGCCCTCGGAGTTTAGCAAGGTCAAAGCCCTGTCCACGTGTTCCTTGGGAAGGATGACGATGAACCCGATCCCCATATTAAACGTTTGGAACATCTCTCGACTTTGGAGGCTGGCCGCCCGCTCGATCATGCCAAAAATAGGCGGTACGCTCCAGGTCCCGAGCTCAATGACAACTTTAAGTTGTACGGGGAGGACTCGTGGTATGTTGTCGATAAATCCACCTCCCGTGACGTGGACCATCCCGCTGACCGGGGTTTTTTCAAGGAGTTTCAGAACGGGCTTTACGTAGATTTCGGTTGGCGTAAGAAGTTCCTCACCTAACGGTCTGCCGAGTTCAGGAAATATCTTGTCCAAAGAATATTGTTTTTTTTCCAGCAGGGCCTTTCTCACAAGGCTAAATCCGTTGCTGTGGAGACCGGACGATGCTAACCCTATCAAGCAGTCACCATCCACAACTCTGGTTCCGTCAACGAGGCTAACCTCATCCACGATTCCGACACAGAATCCAGCCAAATCGTACTCGCCTGGCTGGTAGAAGTCCGGCATCTCAGCGGTTTCTCCCCCTATGAGAGAACAACCGGCCTTTAGGCACCCGTGCGCTATACCTTTCATTACTCTCTTCATGATGTTGGCATCAAGTTTGCCAGTTGCAAAGTAGTCGAGAAAAAATAAAGGCTGCCCACCAGAAACAAGGATGTCATTGACGTTCATCGCGACAAGGTCCACCCCCACTGAATCGTGAACGCCGGTCATAAATGCTATTTTCAGTTTGGTGCCCACCCCATCCGTTGTAGAAACCAAGAGCGGTGATTGGTACTCCTTCCAGCTAGGCCTGAACAAGGCAGAGAATCCGCCCAGTTGCCCTATGACTTCGGTTCGAAATGTTGTACGTAATTCATCCCTCAACGATTTAATGACAGTGTCTGCGAGCTGCGTATCCACGCCGGCATCTTTGTAAGTTATCTTTTCCACACTTTGAACCCCTTTACTTTACCACCGAAATCACAGGCCACTGCCTATGTATTGGCTCATTTTTCTAGCGCGATTTTTTATCTGCATTTCATCGACAGTTGTAATTTTCCTGTTTTTAACAACTACTTGTCCGTCTATGATGACGTCTCTCACATCCGAGCCCCGGGCACTATATACCAAGTGAGAAATCATATCGTAAAGCGGAGTCAAATGCATCCCTGCCATATCTATGATGGCAATATCCGCCCGCTTGCCTGGCTCCAAAGAACCCACTTTATCACTGAGGCCGAGAACTCGAGCGCCTTCTATTGTTGCCATGCGAACCACAGTTTTAGCATCCAGAGCCTGTGGGTCGGACGAAACCAATTTGGCGAGGAGGGACGCGGTTCTCATTTCACCGATGATGTCCAAATCGTTGTTGCTCGCGACACTATCAGTACCAAGCCCTACTGTTGTGTTTCGTCGAAGCAACTCAACCACTGGTGCGGCCCCTGATCCGAGTTTCATGTTGCTTTCCGGACAGTGAACCACCTTGGTCCGGGTTTCAGCGATCATGTCCATCTCCTCCGGGGTCGTGTGGGTGACGTGAACAGCGACAAAATTGTCGCCTAGAATTCTAAGTTCATGGAGATGAGCCACAGGCGGCATGTTATAAGTTGAGCGAATGGACTGAACTTCGGCCTTAGTCTCTGAGACGTGGCAAAACAGACACATAGATCGATCGCGCGTTGCTTCGGAAGCCGCGTGAAGCGTACGCGGCTTGCACAGGTAGGGGGAATGGCAGAACAGTGCTGGATAGATCAATTCGTGTCTCGGGCAGCATTCAATGAACTCCACTGCCCGTCTCATACACATTTGTGGGTCCGGGGCATCGGGAGTCGGAACATCCAGTATGCCCTGAGCTACCACTGCACGAATTCCTATTTCTATTGCAGCCCGGGCTGTGCTTTCCATGAAATAATAACCGTCTGCACATGTCGTGATTCCGTTGAGAACCATTTCAGCCATGGATACCAGGGACCCGAGGTACACAAAATCGGGTTTTACCCACCTCTGTTCCACCGGGAATATAAAACGATGGAGCCACGTGTCCAGGGGCATGTCATCCGCCAATCCCCTCAACAGCCCCATGCCGCTGTGGCTGTGGCAGTTTACGAAGCCGGGCATGATCAAACAGTTTGTGCAATCTATTATTTGACCCGCCCAGACTTGGGGATCATACTGTACATTGACCTCCTTTATGGTATGATCCCCCACGAGGGTCATGCCGTGGGCCGTTACATTGGCTAGATCAGGATCGGCGAGTATATAGCCGTTAACCAGCCCTATATCAAACTTATCTGCTGACAATATCATGGCCATTCCTTCATCGCTCGCCGATCCGTGAGAAACCGTAGTTCCCCCTTTTGTTACAAAGAGTCATTTCTCGAGACCTCCTATACCGCCTTTTCTAGTACGGCCTTTAAGACCTTTATCAAATTCGGTTTAGCTAGAGCCGAATTCTTTAGCACTTCCTCTAATGTGATAGGGATCATTGCGTCGGGAAGATTAACGTTTGTAATGACGCTTAACACAAGGGTTCTCAAACCCACTTGCCTGGCCACAATTACCTCTGGGACGGTACTCATGCCAACAGCATCAGCGCCCAACAATCTTAAGAGCCTTGTCTCTGCAGGAGTTTCCAAGCTCGGACCAATGACCGCAACATACACTCCATAACGAATTGGAATTTCTAATTCTAAGGCTGCCCGGCCCGCTACATCTATCAGATGTGGGTCATAGGGGCAGCTCATATCAGGGAACCGAGGTCCCAATCGGTCGTCAGAAATGCCCCGTAGGGGATTGTGGCCCTGAAAATTGATGTGATCGGTGACAATCATGATGTCGCAAGGCTTGAAAAGAGGATTCAGCCCTCCTGCAGCACTGTTTATGATGAGCAGGTTTGCCCCTAGTTTCTTTATAACGCGTACTGGCAGAGTGACCTCATGAAAGGTCAGCCCTTCGTAATAATGAAGTCTCCCGTCGATCACGATGACTTCCTTTCCAGCCATCTTGCCCGCTAGCAACCGGCCCCGATGTCCAATAACCGTGGCCCTCGGAAAACCTGGTATGTCTCCAAAGGGAATACTTGCGGCAACATCAACCTCGTCCGTTACATCTCCTAAACCGGTTCCTAAGATGACGCCTGCTTTGGGAATGACGTCGGTACACGAGGAAATGAAATTAGCAGCTTCAACGACGGTATCGTATAGATCCATTGAGGTTACCTCCGGTAGTTCGAGCATTTCGAGCGCGATATTTGACGATTCTGGTTGGAGAAGCATCTATATTTAAGCCAACCCCGATAACTTAGAGGCCACAGTCCAAGCCTGCTATATTTAGTTACTGCTAAGGGAATTCTAAAGTCGAGCATATCCTTTTCTCTACGTTCATAGAAACTAATTTTGTCCCGTCGGCTCTGTTGGTCATCCGGGCCATGGCTGTGATCCTCTGACGTGTGCTGACGCTACTCTTTTCTTAAAAAATATGTCAGAATCTGTGGCTGCGCGGAATACTCGAGAGGGCTAGCCCAGTAAAAGGTTCGGCAATTTTCGAGGCTGTGTTTGAATGAAACTGATCGTAACTATCGATGTCGAAGAGGAGGGCCTTTTCCAGGGCAAGTATGACCCTTTCGAGGCGCCGACTACAAACGTATCGGCACTCGAACTATTGGATCACCTCTTCTTGAAATGGAACATTCGCCCTACGCTCCTGGTGACTTACCAAGTGGCCAAGCAGACGAGGTTTCACGAGTTTCTCCTTAGCCTTTCCGAACGCTGGGGGGCTGAGATAGGGGCCCATCTACATCACTGGAACACGCCACCCATACGTCCGTTGCCGTTTCCTGATCCAGTGCCCTCGGAATGTATACCCGCCCAGCTCCTGCGAGAAAAGTTGGACTCTCTTCTCGAGGCATTTCTGCCCCTCCGTATAACGCCTAGGTCTTTTCGCATGGGCCGATTTTCTTTCGGACCTAAGATTTGCGCACTCCTAGAGGATTCCCCCATTGTGGTGGACAGTAGCGTTGCCCCCTTGAGAATCCAATACGGAGGACCTGATCATCTGGCCGCCCCAATTGATCCCTATTTCCTGAACCCCGAGGACGTCGTGTTTCCCGGCGATTCTCAGCTACTCGAAGTTCCGATAACCATTGTCCCAATCCACCCTCGTATAGGGCGGATTTTTCGGAAAATGCAGCTGATGCGGCCGAAGACGGATAAGATTTTGGGATGGATAGCTTCGCGATTGTGTTCCCTTCCTGTGCAGCCTGTTTGGACGGGCATTGAACGGCTGAAGATTGCGTCAGCTTTGCATATGAGGAGAGGAGGCGAGGTCTTGACCTTGTTTTTTCATTCTTCGGAACTCGCTGCGGGACAAAGTCCCGTCCATTCAACGCCCGACGACATCCGGTTGTTTGTCAAGAAGCTAGACAATTTCTTCCGATGGTTGAACAGCCGCATGATGGTAGAGTGTCAGACACTGTATGAACTCAGAGAAACCTGGCTATCACCTATCACTGCACCACGCATGCGCGATCAAAGTCCGTGCGGCCAAAAGGAGACAGGCTCCTGAGAAAAGCAATAATATTAGGGACCTCGGACAAGACGAAATCTATTTCCTCATCGGTCGTGTAGCGAGATAGCGAGAAGCGGATTGAACCATGAACAGCAGTGAAAGGCACGCCCATCGCCCGCAACACGTGGGAAGGCTCAAGGGACCCCGAAGCACACGCTGACCCCGATGACGCGCAAATTCCTTTTTCGTCCATGCGCATGAGAATGGCTTCTCCCTCGACAAATTCAAAGCCCATGTTAAGGGTGTTTGGTAACCGATCATCAGTGTGGCCATTGACATGTGCATTGGGCACTGTTGCTAGAAGACCTTCCTGAAGACGGTCCCTCAGCCTTGCCATAAAGGAGGCCTTTTCCGACAGATGTTTTCGGGCCAATTCCGCGGCTACCCCCAATGCTACAATGCCTGGAACATTTTCAGTACCGGCTCTCCGGTTGGACTCTTGGTGGCCGCCCATGATAAATGGCACAAAGCGGGTGCCTTTCTTGATGTAGAGAACCCCAATGCCTTTGACCGCGTGGAGTTTATGTCCAGAGAGACTCAAAAAATGTATCCCGGAATCGCTTAGATCTATAGGGACCTTCCCTACGGCTTGGACTGCGTCCGTATGCATGAGCGCGCCGTGTTCGTTGGCTATTTCTGCTATCTCTCTTACAGGGAAAATGACTCCAGTCTCATTGTTCGCCCACATAACGGATACAATGGCAGTCTGGTCAGACACCTTAGCTCTTACCTCGTCCATGTTGAGCAAACCCTTTCTATCGACAGAGAGCCAATGAACTCTATAGCCCTTAAAACGGGCCAGATACTTGCACAGATTGAGAACAGCGGGATGTTCTACTCGAGTAGTAACAATCTCTCGCCGTTGCGGCATGGTGTTGAGAGCGCTCAAAATGGCGGTGGCGTCTGACTCTGTACCTCCGGAATTGAACATTATCTCCTGGAGTTGGGCTCCGATGAGGGTAGCCAGCTTCTCCCTTGCGGCAGCGACGTCGCGGGCTAACTTGCCTCCAAAGCTATGCATACTCGAGGGGTTGCCGTATTTTTCCATGAAGTAGGGTGTCATGGCTTCAAACACTTCTGGAGCGACCATGGTTGTTGCATTGTTATCCAGATATATCGTCTTCATGCCTCAACCTCCTCTACGACCAGATCGGGATGAACGAGCTCTTTCAGTTTACCTTCTATGACTTGGCGAGTTACCGACGCACTTGGGCATGAAGTACACATGCCTCTCAGAGCGAGAATAACCTTGTCGCCATCCAGATCAACCAGTTCCACATCGCCACCATCGTTTTGGAGTGACGGACGAATCTCCTGCTCGAGCACTTCCTGAATCTTAGCGATCTTCTGAATAGTAGTCATGCGCTTAGCAGGAGCCTTACTTTTTGCCCTTTCTTTTTTCAATATCCCTTGGACCTCAGCGATTATGACGTCGATTTTGTCGTGGCATTGGCCGCAACCGCCGCCGGCCTTGGTGTAATTCGTTACCTGATCAACTGTTGTCAGGTTGTTTTCCCGTACTACTTTCCGAATTTGTTCATCAGTGACTCCAAAACATTCGCAAACGAGATTGCCTTCAAGTTTTTCACGGGGCGCAGGTTCTCCTCTATAGCATGCAACTGCGGCCTCAAATGCATCTCGGCCCATGACCGAGCAGTGCATCTTTTCGGGCGGAAGGCCTCCCAAATACGCTGCAATATCTTTATTAGTAATCTTTAGAGCTTCCTCGATTGTCTTGCCCCTGATCATCTCAGTGAGTGCGCTACTTGATGCTATGGCACTTCCGCATCCAAAAGTCTTAAAACGAGCATCCACGATCTTTTCACTCTCGGGATCGATCTTCAGATAAAGGCGTAAGGCGTCCCCGCATGCTAGAGACCCGACCTCTCCTACTGCATTGGCATCCTCTAGCTCTCCTACGTTCCTGGGGTTAAAAAAATGGTCTTTTAGGGTGTCGCTGTATTCCCACATAGTCACCTCTCATGATTGACAATATTGATAGTTCGTGATTGGATCGTTGGAGTTCTCATCACATAACGAGATCACCAGGCACCGCTCTCGAGGTTGCATCCCTTAGGACGTCTCCTGCGGATGTCTTTGAACCCGGTTCACCCCACTAGAAACCTACAAATAATGGGCTGCTTTTGCAAGCTATTGCCGCGATAGCAAATACGTGAACCTTATTTCTGTATTGCATGCGGCAATCTACCCCCCAAAAGTTGACTCATTATAGCTCCTTATGCTAATATAATCCATCAAATAGTCAGAGGTAAGGCCCTTTAATTACGTCTGAGGTAACCTCTCGAAAGGAAATACAATGAAGTACCTGATCGCCATAGGCATGTGTCTTGGCCTCTTGGTCGGTGGCGTCTTTCATGATACCCCGGCTAGCATGTATTGGGACTTTGAGACGCCAGACCTCGAAACGATGGGTGAACCGGAAGCAACCCCTAGGGATAGTATGCCGGTCCAACGACCTGGAAGGCAAACGGCGCCAAAGATGTACGACGATTACGAAGTGCCTGAAATAGGACCAATGTCTGTTGACCAACCGGCTGCTACAGCGCCTCTGAGGTCCTCCGAGGATTCCGTGAGCGCTCCTGTTGCGCGGCCTCAGACACCCCGGCGAACCCAGCAATCTGGACCACCTGATACATCGATCCAGACCATTTCTCCCCGACCAGCGATCACTCAGCCTGGCTCTCAGAGCGTTTCCACTCCTTCTGCTGAGAAACCGACCCAGGTCAGCCCGGCTGGTACCAGCGCGGCCCCCCCGGCGAATCAAACAAAAGATCAGCAGCCGTTGACGAAGAAGATGAAATGGGGAAAACCGGAGACTGAATCGAACCAAAAAAGACCATAGCAAAAGATTGCTCAGCTCTTGGCTCAGCGCTTGGGCAAGGTGGTACCCTGTCCAATGCTGCCAACTGTCAATATTCAGACAAGATTTACGGTTCGCGTACAACTGGACGCATGTGTCCAACGCGAAATAAATTTGGTCACGGCAGGAGGGCTGAGCTTATTCCCCCCTAGTACAAAAGCTATCTCGAACAAATGTCTTGCTCTGGTCCCAGCAGACCATCTGTAACGCTATTCAGTTCTTGCGCCCAGCTTTAGTCCGGTGTCTTTTTGCAGCCGCATCAACGCCACTTCGATATTATAATCGCGAATATTTAGCCCTTTGGACATTGCGATGATTTCCCCGTCTTCTACGCCTATCTCCATCGCCATTATCTCTTTTGCCTGTTGCAACCCTGCAAGATTTACCGGAAAGCCAGACCACAAATTCCATGATCTGAAATACACGATCCAATGCAGCTTGTTTTCCATGACGCGAGTATCGACAATACGAAGACACGGGCTGGAGCCTTCTTCTCTCTCATAGAAAAATATATCTTCCGGCCGGCCTATCTCCATGCACATCCGGTTGGTACGACCGCCATGCTTCTTGTAATAGTCGATCACGAACTGCCACGTGATTTGAAGCCGCTCGCCATACGTGTAATGCTCGCCGGGAGCCTTCTGGGAGGAGAGCAGGTATGGCATGTAGTCTGCGAGATACTTCTCATCTGCCACCGGTGGCAAATTAAGATGCTCGGGAATTTGTGGCAGCAAAGGCCGAACTCCTGGATGTTTTATATGAATTACGGCAAGATCAAATTCTATTCGATCCGCCCCAGGATTAGACCCTGTCTGTACCGTATAGCGGCGCGCTGCGCCATCGGGCTTACGCGATTCGTCTATCAGAGTATAAAGACATTGGAACCACGCATCGGGAATGGTTGTAGCTTCTATAAATATGGGCTTCATTGCGGCTGCTCCTTGAAAGTAGTGACAGAGTCCCACTGTCTGCCCGAGTTTTAACCGTGGCCAGGTTTTTCCAGTTATAGCGGTCGTCAATCTAGCCGTAGCTGTCTGTGGGATCAACCTAATACTCATTCGTCCCCTTTTGTCAACGACGCCTCATTTTAAGCTGTTAGTTGGTGATGATAATTTTAAAACCATCATCATATACATTGACTTTAATCCTTAGCATAGTGACTGTCTTTTCGCCTCTGCGATATTTTTCACAGAAAATAGAGAAGATTTGAAACCACCGTGCACTTATGACATGATGCCTATGCGCCCACGGTCGTTTGTACCCTTTGGAATCCATGCTGGGCGCAAAAAAAACATACCGTCGCTTTAATGTGGAGAAAATACTTCCTGGATCCTCTGTTCTCGTCGAACGCGCCTCCTTGGTATGATGCCCGGGGAATAGCCATAGGTCTTTTTATAGGCTTTTCTGTGCCAATCGGCGTACAGATGATAGTTCTCGGATTCCTTCGGGCTCTGTTTAAATTCAACACAGTGATTGCGTTTGCCTTTACTTGGGTAAACAACCCGCTGACCGTTATCCCCATGTACTACGGTTACTATTACATAGGGTCAATCATCCTCCACAAACCTGTGGTCCTTTCTGCGGCCGACTTCAGGGGGTTGATCGATCCCATGCTGAAATCGGATTTTTTTTGGGAATCGACCAGACAATTCGCATACTTGGGGTGGGACTTTCTCCAGCGGTGGAGCGCCGGGGCCTTTCTCATAGGACTAAGCGCTGCATTCGCTGCATATTGGGTAGGGCTGTACATTCAAAAGGAGCATTGTCGCCGAAGAGCTATTGAATTGGGGATGACTTACGAGAAGCTCCTCGAGGACCTCAATCAAAGTCTTAACAGGGCGGACAAAATGGACCCCGGTTCATCGTAATATTTACCAACGTCTGAAGCATCAGCAGCGATTCTAAAGATTTCTTTTGAATGGAAAGCATTCATCTGGATTTTTTAACCCCGACGCGTCTACAAAACCCGCTAATCGTGCACTTGGAACAAAAGGGCGACACAGGTTTGCAAACGTTTTGTCCGTAGGTGACCAATAAGTCATTGTACTCGGACCAATACTCCATGGGTAATTTTTGCCTTAAGGCCATCTCAGTCTCTTCTGGCCTCCTGGTAGAAACATATCCTATTCGATTGCTTATGCGGTGCACATGTGTATCGACGCAGACGCCCGGTTTGCCGTAAGCCATTGTCACGACCAGGTTAGCCGTTTTCCTCCCCACGCCTTTCAGCCTAAGCAGTACATCGAGGTCGTCCGGAACTTGTCCGTTGTGCTTTTTCACTAGCTCATCACAAATTTCTTTGATCCTCTTGGCCTTGGTCCGGTAAAAACCCACGGGATAGATAAGAGTTTCCAATTCCTGCTGAGTCATGGCTAAAATGTCTTGAGGGGTCTTGGCTACCCGAAATAGCCTTATGGAAGCCTCTCTGGTCACGTAGTCTTTTGTCCGCAGAGACAGAAGCGTCGATATGAAGATTCGGAATGGATCCGGTGTGTTCTGAGATATCTCTGTCACGATGGGACTGGAAAATTCTTTTACCGTCCGGCGCAACAAGGAAATAATCTGGTGTATGTGCCCAGTTATATCGGCAGACATATCAATAGATTATACCCACCCTGTGTCTAACAGCTTCGATAGTTGGTTGGGCAATTTCCCGAGCTTTCTGCGCTCCTTTGCGCAATATTTCTCTCACCACCTCCTGATCTTTGAGATATTCAGCCTTCCTCTTGCGGGCCGTCCCAAAATATTCCCACAAGTATTCCAGTAGCTCTTTTTTTAAGGTTCCGTAAGCCGCACCGCCTTCTTTGTATAGATTCAAAACCTCCTCAACCCTCTCCTCAGGTGCGAAATGCTTATATATATTAAACAGATTGCATGTTTGCGGGTCTTTTGGCTCTCGGACTGGTATGGAATCCGTCTTGATAGACATGACTTTCTTCTTAAGGGTTTCCTCATCACAGAATATCTCGATGGTGTTTTCGTAAGACTTGGACATCTTTTGACCGTCAATGCCAGGGACAGTGGCTACGTCATCGTTGATCTCGGCCTCAGGGACCACAAAAGTGGGACCGTAAATACGGTTAAATTTCAGGGCCAAATCCCGCGTGACTTCAAGGTGTTGCTTCTGGTCTTTTCCCACGGGGACGATATTCGCTTGGTAAAGTAATATGTCCGCTGCCATTAAAACGGGATAGGAAAAAAGACCGTGGTTCGGCGCAAGGCCTCGCGAGACCTTATCCTTGTAAGAATGACATCGTTCCAACAATCCCATTGGGGTAATGCACGTTAGAATCCAGGTTAGCTCGGCAACCTCGGGGACATCCGATTGCACCCAAAAGACGCACTTGTCTGGATCAAGCCCCAACGCCAAGAAATCCGATGTAACATCCAGCGTCTTCTCTCTTAATCGCTCGGAATCAGTGATGCTGGTTAAGGCATGAAGATTTACAATGAATACAAAGAGATCGCTAGAATCCTGATACGATATCATCGGCTTCATCATGCCCAAATAATTTCCGATGTGAAGTTGACCAGTGGGCTGAATTCCGGACAAGACCCTCAAGTCCGTCTCCTTTCTCTGCGAAGATAACCATGATTGTGTTTGATAGGATACGTCATTCTATATCACACGCGCTCATGAGTCTGCAAATGCCCTCTGCTCAAAATGAGCGCCTTTGATAGGTTTTTTCACCATCGTCCAATCCCATTTTGGAGGCACACATAGCTCCGGCTATTATCACCAAAATTGATAGCTTATCCTTTAGACGCGATCGAGGATCCATTATTCCTGGATTCACGTTTTCAAGCGAATGACAGAGGAACTAATTTATGCAATTTGCGTCCACTTTCTAGAATCGCCAAAAGAGGCACAAATCCTTGATTGCTTTAGAGAATTGGTATAGAGTTATGAGCCTTTTCCATGGAGGAGGGTGTGGCCTAATGGATCGTCAATTTTCAGTTAGTCTTAACATTATGAAAGTTCGCGACTCCCTTATCATTAATTCACCGGGAGGATGAAGCATGAAAGGTGAGGAGACAAAGGCGTCACAGACCATTGATCGTTACAGCAGACACTCCTTGCTCAGGGTTATTGGTCCCGAAGGCCAGCAAAACATTCAACGCGCAAAGGTATTGGTGGTGGGTCTTGGCGCCCTCGGGTCCACAATATCTACGCTTTTGGCCAGGGCAGGGGTGGGATATTTGAGAATCGTGGACGGAGACAGCCCAGAACTGCACAACCTGCATAGACAGATATTGTACTCGGAGGCCGATGTCCAGAAAGGTACAAGCAAAGCCGACGCTGCAAAAAGACGTCTTCTAGAAAGCAATTCTACTATACAAATAGAATCTTTTGCGGAATTCCTAAGTTATCAAAATGTGGACCGTCTGCTCGACGGAGTGGATGTAGTGGTAGATGCTCTAGATAACATAGCCACAAGGTACATTGTAAACGATTGCGCAGTGGCCACAGGTATCCCCTATGTGTTCGGAGGAGCAGTGGAAACTGTTGGTAATGTGATGTCGATTATTCCGGGTCGAACAGCTTGTCTTAGATGCTTATGGCCCGATCCACGGGCGGTACAAGACCACCCAACGGCATCGACAGTAGGGGTGTTGTCAGCAGCGGCAAGCGCCGTGGCATCCATTGAGGTGGCAGAATGTTTGAAAATAATTGTCGGTAGCCTAGACGACCTCATTCCAGGTATGCTGATGATAGAACTCTGGGGCAACAACTACCAAATAGTGCCTCTGAAACCTAACCCGGGGTGCATCTGCTACAAGGCCTAGAGCCGATATCCGTGTTGGTGCAACGCCGTTCCCCTCTTTTTGGCGTCTCACCTATCTCAATGGGTCAGCCGCCAAACGAAGGATGAATAAATTCGACTATATCCCCCTCATGCAGAAAGAAAGAAGCGAAGTCTCTCCTGTATATGTAGTGACCGTTAACTTCGACTATGACGGCAGGATCATCTTCCTGGGAAATATCCAGTAATTCTTGGATAGACAATACCGGCTGATCAAAGTTTTCCAAAAAACCATTAAAGATAATCTTCATGACCCTTCCGGCGATTAGAAACATTCTATACATATGTTAAACGTCACTAGAGGATTCTCGCAACACTCTGTCAAGTTAGCTGCTTACGTTGGCAAGGAAGCCTCTAACAATTCTTGTTAAGCTTGGCATTCCGTCATTTACCAAGAATGAGTCGTGACCGTAGGGCAAGTCTAACTCTACGAAAGAGACGTGTTTGTTAGACGCTTGCAAGGCCCTCACTATGGCCAAAGACATAGAGGTAGGGTAAAGCCAGTCCGATGTATATGAAATAACCAATATTTTTGCTTTTATATTCTCGAAAGCAATTGCCAGGTCTCCGTGGGATGCTTCAAGATCGAATCTATCGATGGCCTTTGTGATTATCACATACGAATCCTCATCAAAGCGCTCCATGAAGACACTTCCTTGATGTTCAAGATAAGATTCGACCTCGAATTCGCCACCCTCCTTGCCGTTCTCCCCTAGGGTATATCGGTAGCCGTCCACGTCCTTAAAGCTCCTCTTTCGGCCAAATTTAGCTTCCATCGTATCTTCAGACAAATAGGTGATGTGCCCTATCATCCGGGCCACTGCCAACCCGCGTCCCATCTTTTGGGAGTTAGCGGATCGGTCGGATTCAGTGATAGACTTGGCAGGATCGCTGTAGATGGAATTCCGGCCCACCCAATTAAAAGCTATTCCCTGGGGAGACAGCCTTGCAGTGGCCGCTATGACAATGGCGGATTCAACAAAATCGGGGTAACGAATGACCCACTCCAAGGCCTGCATACCGCCCATAGATCCACCGATGACGTTGTGAAGGCGTTGGATCCCCAAGTGTCTCATCAGTAGGTATTGGACGTTCACCATGTCTCCATTGGTGATCAGAGGAAAACTCCGGCCGTATGGCTTACCAGTTTCCGGGTTGATGCTTCGAGGTCCGGTTGTCCCTTTACATCCTCCTAAGCAGTTGGAACAAACGACAAAATATTTGTTTGTATCAATGCCTTTCCCTGGACCCACCAGCGCATCCCACCATCCAATACGTCCTTTCTCGTTGACCCCCGCAACGTGGGCATCGCCTGAAAGTGCGTGTAATATCAGGACCACGTTGTCCTTCTGGGGCGACAATTCCCCGTAGGTTTCATAGGCAACGGTTAGGGGCCCCAGAAATAGGCCTGATTCCAATTCAATGCCCTCGAAGTCAGCCTGCTGAGTCCTTACAGGGCCGTAGCTTCCATCGGAGTCTGCATATTCTTTAAGGCGAATGCCAGACATCTTTGTCTCCAGCTAATATCAAAGTAACCATCACATCCCGTCTCACAAAAGCGTCAAACCATCTCCCCATTAGAAAAGAATTCTCTGCCGCCGAGAGTTACCCAAGCGCCTGTTCAATGTCATCTATGATGTCTTGAATTTCCTCCAGCCCTATGGACAGCCTGATAAGATCGGGGGGAACCCCAGCCGCGCTTTGCTGATTCGGCGTAAGCTGAGAATGCGTGGTGCTAGCGGGATGTATCGCAAGGCTCTTGGCATCCCCCACATTGGCTAAATGCGAAAACAGTTCAAGTCGATTAACAAACTTTTCTCCTTCAGAAGCACTGCCCTTGATGCCGAAAACCACCATACCGCCGCCTTTCGACCCCAAAAAGTAACGCTTTACAAGTGGATAAGAAGGGTCGGAAGGAAGGCCAGGATAGCGCACCCATTTAACTTTGGGATGATTTTCCAGATAAAAAGCCACTTTTTCTGCGTTCATGCAATGTCGTTCCATCCGCAGGGATAATGTTTCTATACCCTGGAGGAATATCCAAGCATTATCGGGGCTTATACATGCCCCGAGATTCCTTAACGGTACCAATCGCATGCGTAATATGTAAGCCATGGCTTGAAGGTCGCCTAGATCATGAGCGAACCTAAGACCTCCATATGACGGTTCAGGTAGATTGTAGAGTCTAAATTTCGGGTCGGTCCAATCGAATTTGCCTGAATCGACCACCACACCACCAATCCCGGCCCCGTGGCCGCCAAGCCACTTTGTCAACGAGTGTACCACGATGTCGGCACCGTGATCCAAGGCCCTAAACACGCATGCCGGCGTAAACGTCGCATCCACGATGAAAGGAACATGGGCGTCTCGGGCAATTGACGCTATCGCCTCAAAGTCGGGTACTCCCAAAGTAGGATTGCCGATGGATTCCACGAAGATGGCCCTAGTCTTTTCCGTGAGGGCTGCCCTAAACTGTCCGATATCAGTGTAGTCCACAAACCTCACGATTATACCGAACTGGGGCAACACGTCATTAAACATGGTGTAAGTGCCCCCGTAGAGATTTCGACTTGCAATGAATTCGTCACCGGCTTCCATTATATTGATGATCGCGTAAAAGACCGCAGAAGTGCCCGAAGATAGCGCCAACGCTGCTGTTCCCCCTTCAAGCGCCGCAATCCTTTTCTCCAAGATGTCTGTTGTAGGATTCATAATTCTGGTATAAATATTCCCCAACTCTTTGAGCGAAAAAAGGTCTGCTGCGTGCTTTGAATCCCTGAAGACGTAGGAACTGGTCCGATAAACCGGAATCCCACGGGAAAGCGTGCATGGATCAGGGTCCTGACCTGCATGGATTGCCAACGTGTCAAAACCGTATTTGTCTAGTGACTTTTTCATGGGACAACCTCGAGTGGACTTGAGCATTTGCTCCGCAAATATACTCTATAGTTTTCCTAAAGATGGTGCTTCTCTTGACTCTGGGTGTCAAGGGACAAATCCTACTAGTCATGTATTTTATGGACTGACGAAGTTTTATCTTTTTACTAAAATTTTAACTACCTCACTAATCCTTACATTCAGGATGTCAATGTAGCGTAACGACTATGGCCGAAAAGAATTCCCAGAACATCCGTAATATACTTAAGGAATTAGTTATCAGCAAGACCTCCTTAGTATATCTACTGTCAGATGAAGACAGGCGAATAGAATCAGAAATAAGATATCTGGGTTCAGCATTTCGGCCCAATGTACGCGCATACGTCTGGACTTGCACCCGGGGGGTGGCTTTGAATGACGCCGTCGTGTTGCCGTCGGCAGCATTGATGGACGCCCTTGATTGGTTTCTGAACCTCGAGGAAATTGCTTTCCTCATAGTTCATGACGCTCATTTTTTCCTAATGGACAACCCTCCAGTTGTTCGGGAAATCAAGGATGTGTTTCGGCGTATAGAAAATTCTCACAAAACTATCTTTTTCGTTTCTCCTGGCCTTGCGATTCCTCCAGAGTTATCCAACGAAATGGTTGTGATTGACGTTCCTTTGCCTGAAACGGATGACATCGAGAAGATTCTGGAGAACATAATCCAGAATGAGAAACATGCTCAAGTGCTGAGGGCGTCGCTAACTGACGCGCTAAAGGATCAGTTTATCAAGGCAGGCACTGGGTTGCCGAGCCAGCAGATCGTTCAGGTGTTTCGCAAGACCATCTCTGGCAAGGAGTTCATCGGCGAGAAGGAAATAGATACTCTTTTTGAAGAGAAGAGGCAAATAGTCAAAAAAAGCGGTTTGTTGGAGTTGGTTCCACCCGGGATATTATTCGAACACCTGGGGGGATTCCATAATTTCAAGAATTGGTTGATTCAAAGGAAGGACATTTTCTCGAAAAAGGCTCGCGAATACGGATTGTCGTTTCCCAAGGGTGTTCTTCTCATGGGCATAAGCGGGTGCGGCAAGAGCCTATGTGTGAAAGCAATTGCCGCGTTTTGGCATATTCCTTTGCTGCGGCTAGACATGGGAAGGCTGTATGACGGAATCCACGGGACGCCTGAAGAATGCCTGCGCAAAGCCATCAAGACCTCCGAGGCATCTTCTCCTTGTGTATTGTGGATTGATGAAATAGAGGCTGGCATTGCCAACGCGGGACAGAAGTCTCTTGGAGGAGCCGCGTCACGCATACTGGCATCGTTCCTTACTTGGATGCAAGAAAAGACGTCACCAGTTTTCATCGGAGCCACCGCGAACAATATTGAACTGCTTCCGCCCGAGATTCTCAGAAAAGGTCGTTTTGATGAACTCTTTTACGTAGAGCTACCTCAAGATGCTGAGCGAGCCGAAATTCTACGCATACACTTGGCTAAGAGAAACATCCCTCCTGACGCGGTCGATTACCCTCCTCTTGTAAAAATCACCGATGGCTTCAACGGAGCCGAGCTCGAACAAGGAGTTCTCGGAGCCCTGTTTAGGGCCTTCACTGCAGACAGAGAGGTTCGCCAGGAAGACTTGCTCATAGCGCTGGAGAATATTGTCCCATTATCCATCACCATGAAGGAACAAATCAAGCAGTTGGAAAGATGGGCCTTTAACAGAGCGCTGAAGGCGGGCAATCCCTGATTTTTGAGACCTGTGGCTGAACGCTTTGTTACCCGCTTGCAGAAAGGGATTTTCGCGCCATCGCGATTATTGTTTCCATGTCCTTAGGGATAGGGGACTTACGTTCGAGGTATCTGCCTGTTGTGGGGTGCATGATGCCTAGCACTGAGGCGTGCAGAGCCTGCCGTTTCAAAAGTTGTGCACATTCCCTTACCAGCGGGGGGATGTTCCTTGCATTGGGTCTCAGACGCCCGTACACCGGATCTCCCAAGATCGGCATGCCTGCTGACGCGAGGTGAACCCGTATCTGATGTGTTCTGCCTGTTTCCGGGCGTATTTCTAGCAGGGCAAGACTGCCAAGTCGTTCCAGAATTTTCCATTTCGTAACCGCTGATCGAGACTTGGTTGCGGCGACTGAAATCCTCTTCCGATCCGTTGCATGCCTGCCAATGGAAAGGCTTATCAAGCCCTCCTGTTTATTCGGCGCTCCCCGCACGATGGCATGGTATATTTTCGTGACAGCATGCTCCTTGAATTGTCGTGATAACTTCAGTAGTGTCTCATTGGTTCTTGCCACAACCATTACCCCGGAGGTGTCCTTGTCCAATCGATGAACGACACCCCATCGACCAGATTCGCCCACTCCTCTGATCTCCGGGTGTTCATGAATCAGAATGTCAACCAGAGTTCCTGAAGCTTGGCCACCCCCATGATGTACCGTCAAACCGGGAGGCTTGTCGATCATGATAATTTGATCGTCTTCGAAGAGGATGGACAACGAAATAGGCCGAGGTTCGCTATCACCTTGCGTTGAAACCAATGGGGCATCTTCAATAACTACTTTTTCTGAAGGCCTTAGGACCGTGGAAGCTTTTATTTTACTTCCTTTGACAAAGACCTTTCCCTCCCTTATTAGTCTAGATATGTGAGTCCTTGAAAAAGCTCCACCAAGCAATTGAAAAAGAAGTTTATCAGCTCTTTGAGGAGCCGTATCGGCGGGTATTAGGCATTCCAACTCTTCAGGCTCTCTCAAATGCCTTTCTGACCAGGGAGGGTATCAACTCACACTGATCCTCGAAGATAGTGCGGGTATCCAACATCACAGCTTCATCTCTCACAAGCGCTATTATAGGCGGCGTCCCTTCTCGTAGGCGTCTGTCAAGCGCTGCTGCGGACATCTTTAACGGCCTTATTACGACCCTTGAACCCGCCAGTTCTCCCATTGGTAAAGCGCCACCGCCGACCTTTCCCGGTCCGGACTGCACTTCAATATCTGCAAGCTCGCCTAAATCGTATTTTAGTTGTGAAGCAATTCTCTTAGCAGATTCTTCTAATTCAGAAGGTTCCCTCGTGATCATTTGGAGCGTGGGAATATGACGCTGCGCTCCGTCCGGTTTGGTGTACTGTTCAAGAGTGGCTTCGAGACCGGCCAGTGTCATCTTATCCATGCGCAGGGCACGCGCCAAGGGATCGGACTGGATACGCGTAAGCAGACTTTCTTTCCCGGCAATGATTCCTGCCTGTGGGCCTCCGAGAAGCTTGTCTCCGCTGAAGGTTACAACATCTATGCCTGAATTCAGGACTTCCGGCACCGTAATCTCGGACCCAAAACCATATTTGGATAGGTTCACGAGGCAACCGCTTCCAAGATCCATCATGGTGATGATACCTTTTTCCTTGCCCATCGCGGCAAGTTCGCTTATGGATACTTCCCTTGTAAAACCTACTATGTGGTAGTTGCTAGTGTGGACCTTCAAAATAAGTGCAGTTCTTTCGTTTATAGCTTCAAGATAATCTCGGGGATGTGTTCTATTAGTGGTCCCAACCTCACGAAGGATGGCCCCCGATCGCTTCATGACGTCGGGAATGCGGAAGGATCCTCCAATTTCAATAAGCTCTCCCCTCGAAACAACGACCTCTTTTCCCGCTGCCAGACTTGTAAGCACTAACAATACTGCAGCTGCATTATTGTTAACCGCCAACGCTGCCTCTGCTCTGGTGAGTTCTCGGAGCAAGGTCTTCAAATGCGCGTTTCTTTCGCCCCGCCTTCCTTGCTCAAGATCGTATTCCAAGTTGCTGTAGGTACGCGCGGCTTGAGCAATCCTGTCAACAACGCTCTCAGAAAGAGGAGACCTGCCCAAATTTGTGTGTACGATTACCCCTGTTGCGTTAATGACGGGTACGAGTTTTCGGCCGAGCACTTTCTCGGCTAGCTTCTCCGCTCGCCTAATCACAGCCGAAGGCGCACAGAAAGTGTCGTCATTGTTTCCTCGTAGTATCTCGAGGCGCAATTCGTCTAAGGCCAGCCGCACCATGCGTTTCACAAGTCCTTCCGCATACTCGGCCTTCAAAGGGGCTAGGGCCCTCTCATTGAGAAGTCGGTCCATTGAAGGAATTGATCTCAGCAGGATTTCAGAAGAAGCATCGCCCATGGCGTAAATAGGCCTCACGATTGGGATACGAGCTTGAGAGACCGCAGTGCCTCCTCAAATGCGGGTACGAATGACATGAAGTCTTTGGTTGGAGCAGTAAAATCGATGTTCAACATCTTTTTGTCTGTGAAAACAATAAGACGCCACTTAAGCATTTCGTTTGGTTTAGCCGAACCCCTTTCCTTGCAAAGCAGGGCCTTGCCTCCCTTAAGCTTTACGATTTTGGTTTCTTCAATCCGGGCGTCATCTTGTGCGGCTTTGCGAAGACTCTGGAATATAGCATCTGCGGGTTGAAAAAAAGATTCACCAGATACAATGTAAATCTGGCCAGAATCCTTTTTCCATTTATAAATACCGGGTTCGTCCACGGGGTCTTGCTCGAATCCCAGGGGAATTCTTATCTTGAAAAATCCTCCATCTAATTCATGTTGAGCAGCGCGCGCATTCTTGATCTGAGGCTTTTCGGATTGGGCCAGAAGAAAAGTCGGTGCATTGAAAAACAATACTAGGGTGATAAACACCGCAAGAAAATTGTTGATTGTTGTTTTTTTATCTTCCAAGCGCTTTGTAGAATGTTGTTTCATTCGTCCTTACTTCTCTCGCGCACAGCAAAGGCTTGCAGCCATTTGACCAGACATGAGACGATTGTTACCATGAATCAGGGAATGGTGTCAAAGAGATGACGATACCTCGTGAAACAACAGCACTGTCAGCCGCTATTTTTGTTCTTGGCTGCAAAGTCAACCAGGCCGAGGCCGCCGGAATGAAGCGGATACTGGCCGACGCTGGATTCCGGCTATGCGGGCCTACTGATTTCCCCGATCTTATAATCGTCAACACATGCTGCGTAACGTCCAAGGCAGAGGGAAAATCCCGACGGTTAGTAAATCGCCTCCGAAGGATGCACCCAGACTCTTTAATTTTAGTGACCGGCTGCCTCGCCGAAACACGTCCTTCCTCGTTTGATATCACAGACGGTAGATTACTGGTCTATCGGCAATCAGACAGAGCTAACTTAAAGAAAGTATTGGGGCAAAATGATTTGTCCTCCTTACCCATGGGAGGCAAACCCGACGTGAGGAAATTTGTAGATTTTGGGGTATCACTTTATCCAACCAAGGCCAGGGAATTCATCAAGATTCAAGATGGCTGTTCTTCAAACTGTTCGTACTGTATCGTCCCACGGGCCAGAGGACCTGCACGCAGCCTTGACGCTGAGACTGTCCGAGACCACGTCGAAAAAATGGCAGACAACGAAGTGGCCGAAATAGTTCTGACAGGCGTAAACTTGGGCGTCTATGGACAGGACTTAACTCCACCGGTTAATATAGAATGGCTCCTTAGAGCTCTCTTGAAAGATCAATCGAGGGTACGCCTTCGATTGAGCTCTCTGGAACCAGAGCACATATCATCGGGTATTGTAGAACTCATGGCCGGCCATGATCGATTATGCAACCATTTGCACATACCCCTCCAAAGCGGCGACGATAGGATCTTGCAGCATATGAATAGGCCATACAATGCTTCGTTGATTCGGTCTCTCATCGATCGCGTTTTGTCCAAAATTCCGCATGCATGTATCGGTTTCGATGTAATAGTAGGATTTCCTGGGGAGACTGACGAGGCATTCAACCGCACGTTAGAACTCGTTCAGGATTGTCAGGCTAGCTATCTGCATGTTTTCCCTTTTTCGTCGAGACCGGACACCCTGGCTGCCAAATTTCCAGATAGGGTTCCCGATCCTGTATTGCGTGAACGAGTACAAGTATTGAGAGACCTGTCAGTCCAATTCAGACGGCAGTTTTTTGAGCGTTGCATCGGGGGCGAGTATTCTGTCGTTGTAGAATCTGGCCCGGACCCCCTCACGAACGATCTGCTTGTGAGAACAGACAATTATATCCCCGCCTACTGTCCTGCTGCCAAGCAACTGCTCACGGAGAAGAGAGGAACAGTCAAGTTAGTTGATCTAAGAAATGGACGAGTAATAGGACAGGCTTCCTAACAATTGTGGGCAGCAAATCACGGTGTCTAACCGTTAATAGCTGCCGTTAGTCTTGATTGTTTTTCGAATCAGCTCGCCGGCCTTGACCAAGTGCTCTTTGGCTTTGAGAAAATTCTCAGGATTATTTTCCTCAAAATAGTTGATAATTGCATCGCACGCTTGGTAGGCGTGAGCGATAGATTCTCTAACAATGGAGTGAAAAGCTTGATACCGGGAAGGGGGGATAATTGCAAAGGTTTTTGAGTCCAGGACTTGGAGTTCCCTCTTCAAAGAGGTCAGCTTGAGCCTTATATCCGCTGGAACCAAGGCAGCGCTTGTGTCGGAGGGGTCATAATCTTCAATGGGCAGGCCAGGGGCTCGGGTCATAAGCAAAGATAGTTCCTCTAGTATAGGAGCAGTTTGTCTCAGATAATCACGGGCCTCACGACTATCCAACGCATCTTCATCCAGAGGTGAAGGGATTATCTCTTTTGCCTGTATTTGGGCAGATTCTGTTGAGGGCGGCTGTTCGCCTTGGCTGGCGTCTGACGCGGGTTGTTCCACTGGATGAGGTTCGCCCGTTAGCTCTCTGGACAGTGACGCACTGGGAGTTTCGGGCCGCTGCGTTTCCGAGGATCCACTCGGCGCCTCCGGTTCGTACGGAGCTTGAGCGGTCTGTTGAGGACTCTCCTGAATCTCTTCCTTTTCTGTTTCACGTAGTTGAACGACAAGAGAAGGTCCCCTAAGATCAAGCGATAGCCACTCGTCCGGGCTCAAGGGCTCTCTTGCTGGAGTTGTAGCTATCTCAAGCCTGCTAGATTTGGATGCCTTTGAGTCCAGCATGGTTATAGGCGGTTGTTTTGCCGTTTCTGAGCTGGGAAGAATCTCTTTTTTAGGGACAAAGGTTGTATCGAGTATTTCCTCCGGAGCTATCGGGGGGTGATACACTGGGCTGACCTCATCCTCCGGCGGCGCGCCCGGCGCCGGTTCCGACACGGCCGTCTCCGGTATCTGCTTTGGCAACGACGTCTCTTTCTCTGGCGTTTCCTCAGCTTCGGGAGCCCCCTGCGTGGTCGTACGAGAAGGAATAGGGTGTGTTTGATCGACATCGACAGGATCAAACGGCAGTCGATCAACCCTTTTTTCGGATTCCAGTGAGCTAGACCGCTCTTTAATAGGCGCCTGATCTAACTTGGATTCATTCGACTCGGGTTCCTCGGGAACTGTCTTGGCCTTGGGTTTCCCTCCGATAATACTCTGTAACTTAATCTCTGGTATCGTGACCTTATATCCAGAATCGCCTATCCGGGTGGAAGTTTCTTCAGCCCTTACGTTTGTTTCCTCTGTCACAGAACGCTTTTGGGGAACCCTTTCCTGCGCGTTGAGAAGACTTGCCGCACCGAAAAGGCAGATTATTGACATCGGGAAGAACAAGCGACTGATTTTATGGTTTCTGGGCCACATTTCTAATAAAAATCAGCTAAATTTCAGTTAGTTATACATAGCACTCAATATTATTTCAGCCATATCGTGTTATCAACCTTGAAAGATTATCTAATTTTAGTCCACTTTTTGTAAAATTTCAAGCAATTGTGGAACAGAGTGCGGACGACTTTCAACCACATTTACTCTATCAAGGATTCCGTTAATAAAGGCTGCGGAATTGTCTGCTCCGAATTTTTTGCCAATTTCAATGGCCTCATTTAGGATTACTTTGTTAGGCACATCGTGAAATGTCGTAAATTCTGCAATGGCCATTCTAAGAATGTTTCGATCTACACGGCTGATTCTCGACAGCTTCCAATGATGAGAAAGCAAGGCAATGAGCGAATCGATGGCGTCCTTGTTTTCTGAGACAGCTTTGACGAGATTTCGTGCGAAATCTTTGAGGACGCGATGCATTTTGAGGTCCTCATCCTCTTCGTTGCTGAAGTGAGCACCCAAAAAGTCAAAGGTTTCGAGGGGATCTTGATTCCGTGCATCGGCGGCAAAGAGCACCTGCAGGACAAACTCTCTACTTTTTCTTCTTGATGGCACGACGAACAGTCAATGTATTCTCAACGAAAGAGATATAGCGGGGTGCATTCCCCTAAAACTTTCTGAAAAGATTGGCCATTTCAATAGCTGACATAGCGGCTTCGGCTCCTTTATTACCAGCCTTGGAACCAGCTCTTTCTATTGCCTGCTCTAGGGTATCGGTGGTCAGGACGCCAAACGCCACAGGGACCGGCGACTCGAGTGCAACTTGGGCCACTCCTTTTGCAGTCTCAGCAGCTATGTAATCAAAGTGAGGGGTTGAGCCGCGAATCACTGCCCCTACTGCGATGACCATGTCATAAGCACCGGACTTTACTATCTTTGCTACTGCCTGGGGAATTTCAAAGGCTCCGGGCACCCTCACAACGGCAATATCTTCCTCTTGGGCACCGTGTCGAATAAGGGCATCCATTGCGCCGTCTATGAGCCTTGACACCACGAAATCGTTATACCGGCTCGCCACGAGGGCAGCACTCATTCCTTGACAGTTAAGAATACCCTCTATGATATTTGCCATGGTGCCTCCGAGTTTATCGTTTCATGTCCGCATGACTCGATAGTCTGCCTATAACAACGACAGCGTGGTATTTTTACACGCCCTGGCGATGAGCTCTTGGGGCAAATTCGAGCGTGAGATGGCTCAGGTTCAGTCAGTCAAACAACCTGTGAAGGTTTTCAAGTCGTAGAGATGCCCCATCTTCTCCTTCTTGGTCGTGAGATATCTCAGGTTAGTGGCGCATGGCTCTATAACTATAGGAACCTGTTCGAGGACTTCCAATCCATACCCTTCTAATCCTACTATTTTAGTAGGATTGTTCGTCATCAATCGCATTTTTCGCACGCCTAGATCCGCCAGCATTTGGGCGCCGATGCCGTAATCCCTGAGATCTGGTTTGAAACCCAGTCTAAGATTGGCTTCAACGGTGTCACAACCCTGGTCTTGCAGAGCGTATGCTCTAATCTTATTCAAAAGGCCAATGCCTCGCCCCTCTTGCTGCATGTAGAGGATAACCCCTTTACCTGCCTCTTGAACCATGTGCATAGCTTTCTCAAGCTGACTCCCGCAGTCGCACCTTCTGGAACCAAAAACATCTCCTGTAAGGCACTCCGAGTGCACCCGCACCAGCACGGGCTCGTCCGGATTGATCTCTCCTTTAACCAAGGCGACGTGGTTGTGATTGTCCACATCGTTCTCATAGACGATGAGCCGAAAGTCGCCACCATACTCCGTAGGCAAAACCGTTTCAGCGCCTCTTCTCACGAGTCTCTCGGTCTTCATGCGATACTGAATCAGGTCTTTGATGGTGCATATTTTTAGTCCATGATGCTCTGCCATGACCATAAGATCAGGCAATCGGGCCATGGAGCCATCATTATTCATAACTTCACAGATTACCCCAGCAGGCTCAAAACCAGCCAGTCGCGCTAGATCGACGCTGCCTTCTGTTTGACCAGCTCGCACGAGAACCCCCCCGTTTCTGGCCATAAGGGGAAACACGTGACCTGGAGAGATTAGATCTTGTGGAGTGGCGTCTCTGTCAACTGCAGTAAGAATAGTCGTACATCTATCGTAGGCCGAAATGCCGGTGGTAACGCCCCTTGCCGCTTCTATGGATATAGTAAATGCAGTGCCGTACGGCGACTTATTGTTTGCAACCATCATCGGTAGGTCCAGCGATTGGATTTTGGACCTAGTCATGGACATACACAGAAGCCCTCTGCCGTATTTTGTCATGAAGTTGACCGCCGCAGGGGTCACCTTTTCTGCAGCCATGGTGAGGTCGCCTTCATTTTCACGGTCCTCATCATCAACCAAAATAACCATGCGGCCTTGTCTTATCTCTTCTATGGCTTCCTCAACGCCTACGAGTGCGCTCATCCGCGCCTCCTCCTTCATACAAATCCATATTCTCTGAGAGTATCTTCGCTGATACCTGAACCCATCTTATGATTCGACACAAATTTATCTATATATTTTGCTATAATATCATATTCAATATTCACCCTATCACCGATCTTTTTTTCGGTCAACCCCGTCCGCATTGACGTGTGAGGAATGATCATGACCCAAAATCGATTATGTCGGACGCGGTTCACTGTAAGGCTTACACCGTCAACTGCCACGCTTCCTTTCTCCACGAGATACCGTGCAGAGGGAACGTCTATCGCGAGACCAAAACCCGACCCCTCCGTCCGTCTCTCCACTATGGTCCCAACGCTGTCTACGTGTCCTGATACAATGTGCCCTCCTAAGCGGTCCCCTAGTTGAAGAGCCTTCTCGATGTTGACAGAATCTCCTACGCCTAAGGCCCCTAGCGTACTAACCCTAAGAGTTTCTGGTGAAACGTCTGCCCAGAATTGCCCGTGATTTTTATCCAAGTGCGTCACAGTTAGGCACACGCCGTTCACGCTAATGGAGTCTCCGATATTCACGTCATCAAGACTTGTAGCCGTTGCAAATTTGAATCTAACAAACTCACCCCTAGATTCGACAGCAACGATTTTCCCGCGCTCTTGGATAATGCCAGTGAACATCACTCACCCCTTTTCAGACCTTGCCATTGGTTGCTTGGTTGTCGATACACACTTCTGTAGAGTCCTTACGTTTCTGATATTGAAGAAGGTGTCTCTTGTGAATCCGCTTCATCCCGTTAAGAATGTTTGATCTAACATCAGGCACTTCCGTTTCTATATGGTTAAGCAATTCTTTTATCCATCGCCTGCGCGATCCTACCATGCCCTGGTAGGTGCATCCACAAGCCAAAATAGGCACGCCGAGACTCTTGGCAAAAGCTCGGGTGGTACCTTCCCGTACATATACAAGAGGTCGTATTATTATATTTTTTTGGTCATCAGCCAGCAAGTGGGGACTCATTCCTTTAATGGCACCGTTAAAAAAAAGGTTGAGCAAAAACGTTTCTACAAAATCGTCCTGATGGTGCCCCAGGGCGATCTTGTTCCATCCATTGGAAGCGGCAAATGTATAAAGGAATCCTCGGCGTAAACGGGAACAAAATGAACACGGATTGGTACCGTGTGTAAGCCTTTCGTTGACAAGATCGATGATGTTTCCCCCAATTACGTAATGCTGGATGTTATCTCGCTCCAGACGCGTAGAAACCGCCTCACACTTGAAATCAGGCGTTCCTGGATGGACAGTAATCGCTGCCACGTCATAGCTCAAAGGAGCCCTTTGCCGAAGAGTTAAGAGCGTGTAGAGGAGGGACCATGAATCTTTTCCCCCTGAAAGCGCCACTAGGATCCGATCGCCTTCGCGAATCAGGTCGAAATCCGAGATGGCTTTTCCCACATATTTCGTGATCATTCGTAGCAGACGTTTGTCCATAGCTATATTAATACCCCATCAGGCTTATTTCGCATAGGACGAAGTCAGAGCCTTGCGCATCCATAAAAACGCAGACGGGCAAGGACTTTCATGTGTCCTAGACGAGAAATCCGTTATACTGAGGTTCTTGTAGTCACGTATTCTTTATAGTAGGACTAACCGTATTTATGAGTGTTGGGGTAACGACTTGCTCTTTCTTAACAATGTAACGAAGCACTTCAACGGAAGGCCTCTTTTCAAGGGGGTCAATGTCAGCATACACCACGGCGACCGCGTTGGCGTGGTGGGACCGAATGGGGCAGGAAAATCGACGCTGCTCGGGATAATGGAAGGCGTTGTTTCCTGCGATGAGGGAGACGTATCGGTGGAGAAGAAGATTCGAATGGGCGTGCTCCACCAGGAAATGAGTGTAGGAAACGATGTTCCAATTCTAGAAGAAGTTACAAATGCTTCAGACGCCTTGAAACAAATTCGTCGTCGGCTGTCTGCACTAGAGGCCATGCTGGAAGACGCATCCGCTGACTCTCCTAAATCAGAGGCTTTGCTTGAGGAGCACGGTCGGCTTCAAAGTGAATTTGAACATTATGATGGCTACACACTGGAATCCCGAGCCATGAAGGTTATCCAGGGGCTAGGTTTTTCCAATTCAGATGCCTCTCGACCCTGGCGGGAATTTTCCGGTGGATGGCGCATGCGCGTTGAATTGGCAAGAATCCTCTTGGCGGATCCTGATCTCCTGTTGCTGGACGAACCCACAAACCATCTGGATCTGGACAGCCTGTTATGGGTGGAGAACTATTTGAGGGATTTCAAAGGAGCCCTGGTACTAGTGTCTCACGATCGAGCCTTTCTAAATCGCCTTGTGAAACGGATCATCGAAGTTGACAATGGCAAGGTAAATTGTTTTTCCGGAGATTACGATACATACGAGAGGACTAAGAAAATGCAAGAAGAGGTAATTCTTGCGTCGTATCGAAATCAGCAGGAAAAGATAAAGAAAATCCAGACATTCATTAATCAAAACAGAGTCAAGGCGCGAACGGCTAGCCGCGTTCAAAGTCGAATAAAGATGCTGGAAAAGATGGACGTGGTACAACCCCCTAAGCGATCCAAGACAGTAAAGTTCTCTTTTCCTCAGCCCAGTCGTTCCGGCAAACGAGTTATCGAGATAGAAAATGTCGTCAAAAGGTACGGGGAACTAAAAGTATATAGCGGTTTGAACATGTACATAGACCGCGGAGACCGCATAGGACTGGTAGGACCAAACGGCGCCGGAAAATCCACACTAATGAAAATGATGGCAGGTGTGATTTCGTACGATCGGGGAGCTGTACATTATGGGCAAAACGTAAAGGTTGGTTACTTCGCCCAACTCCAATCTGAAAGCCTCAATTCTGAGTTTACGGTGCTGGAAGAAGCGTCTTCAATAGGTCTTAAGGTGCCTGAACAGGAGGTGCGCAACCTTTTGGGAGCATTTCTGTTCTCAGGTGAAGACGTTTTCAAGAAGGTAAAGGTCCTTAGCGGCGGGGAAAAGAGTCGATTGGCGCTCACGAAACTCCTGCTTAATCCTCCCAATTTTTTGTTGATGGACGAGCCTACGAACCACTTGGACATTCCTGCGTGTGAGATACTCGAGCAGGCGCTGAAGCAGTATGAAGGGACGCTTGTTCTTATCAGCCACGACAGAAGGCTTATGGACGAAGTTTGCAACAACATCATCGAGATACAAGGAGGGACAGTAGAGCGTTATGTAGGCAATTACAACGACTACAGGGCAAAAAAGAACGCCTCGGCGTCTCAGGAAGAGCCACAGGCCTCTAGCCACACGCTCTACGCGATAGGGGGGTCGAATGCGTCCCAATACAAGACATCCAAAAAAGATCGCAGGCGCAAGGAAGCCCAAGCGCGCTCCATGCTTTACAAGAGGCAGCAGCCTCTGAAACAAGAAATAAAGCAGATAGAATCTCTAATCGCGAAAAAGGAAGCCCGAAAATGTGAAATACAGACCCAACTGGCTGATCCATCAATTTACGAACACAAGGAACGGCTTCTTGCCCTCCTTTCGGAAAGTCCGACTCTAGATGAATCTATTCGAGAGCTGGAATCACGCTGGGAAGAATTGAATGCTCAACTCGAGGAGATCGAACAGTCCTTGAATTAGTTCTTATTTAGCGCTTGTTTTGAAAACCAGTGCGTTTTTGCGAGGTTATAGCGGTTACGGTGGTTCTCTAAATTTCTGTCGGAATCAAAGACTGTCTTTGCGAGGTCTTCCATGAGCGTTCAGGTCACGCCTTATCATGCCCGACGCGATCGGGCATCCAGGATTCCTGGATTTCCGTTTTCGCGGGAATGACAAATGGACTAATGCCCTGAAGTCGCGTTTTCTTTCTAGAATAACCATATATAGGACGAGTCTAGCAAATAGTGGGCAAGTGGGACCCTGGCAAGCCGTGCAACTTTTGTCGCGCAGCGACTTATTCCGACTGTAACCGGGAATGTGACAATCAACGATTTCGTCTGCGCGCCGCAATTTTCATCAGTCTGCGAAAACTGGCGGTAGTGGTAAGTCCTTGGAGAGCTGTGTCCGTCATCGCCTTTTGTACTACTGCCTCCCCCCCTTCTTTTACGGCTAGAACCAAGATGTCCAACGCTTGTTTCGACATGCCCGTTTTTGCATAGACCACGGCAGCATTATAATGAAGCCATTCCGGTTCAAAAAGTTCAGGCTCGCTGAGAGCTTTACGATAAAATTTTAGTGCGTTTTCGTAATTTCCCATTTCCGCGTTGAGGTACACAAGTCTGCTCATAGTGTAAGGCATAAGGTGTCCTCTCCGCTGTAATATCTTGTAGATAGTCGAGGCTTTTCGTCTATTACCCCTAATCCAATGCGCCACGGCCAAGTCTGCAAGGGCGAACTGATCTTCCGGATCTTTTTTGAGCCCCTTTTCGTAATACTTAACAGCGTGTTTGGGGTCCCTTTTCTTATAAAGGAAATAGTGTCCTAGATGGAAATCCACTTGGGCATCGTCTGGATCGCTTTGGAAAGCCTGCCTAAACAACGCCATGGCCTTTTCTTCACGATCCATTTCCAAGTATAAGTGGCCTAACTCTGTGAGGAATTGGCTGTCATGTGGATCGATCTCGACTGCTCTACGGAGATAATGCAGGGCTAAAGCATAATTGGATTCGTCAAAGTAGATAAGCCCGATGTTGAAATAGGGGTCGCCATTATTCTTGTCCAGCCTGATTGACGCCAGAAAATCCTGCTTAGCTTCGTCTAGGTTTCCCATCTTCCAGCAGATCAAGCCCCTATTGTTGAACAGATACGCAGAGGACTGTCCGCTATAACGTATGGCCACATCAATGAGCTCTCTTGCTTTTTCTAGCTGTCCCTGGTCGTAACTTGTAAGGGCCTTCTCATTAAGTTTTCTGATGAGGGTTTCACGCTGCCATTCAAGGGCTCTGCTATAGACGAGGCGCCCGAGACGGAGTGTCACTAGGTCGTCTTCACGGACGATCAGGCCGAAGTTATTCACCAAGAGCGTTTCTTCGGTTCCAAAGACTTCAACTGAGAAAGCTGGCGCCTCGTGGCCAGAACCGAAAAAAGAAATATAGTGAAATAATGTCCCGTCGTCTGTGACTTCTGTTTCCCATATTTCATCAGCATGTTCCAGGGTGAAATCTACCCATGATAAAAACGCAGCCTTTTCAAGGCAAAGCCCCTGAGTGGCTGAAACGCGCAATGCCCCTATGATGGTAGCTCCCTCAGGAAAATGCGGCAGACAGGACCTGGGGACCGTAAATGTCAGCTCATCGGCCTCCAAAACTGTATCCCGATCCTTTGTTGCCATACCTTCCTCACAGCGTCAGATGGACTTGCATGCTCAAGCTAAAATCGTACCACCGCCCGACATAGTGTTCCTTGTCAGGCTAATCCGTGTGTCCCTGCAAGCTTACCTGGATCCCAACACAAAGAGATCCGTGTTGCAAGAATATTCTTTGGACTATCCTTTATGCTAAATTGAAAATATCACGGCGATGGTTCAAGGTCAATCAGGCGTTCTGGTCGTTCATATTTTAACAATCCATCATACTGTCGATTCACCCATGCGAGAAATAGACGGCGTCGTTAGAAAGGAGAATACTATGATACCAAGATACACAAGACAAGAGATGGCCCAGATATGGGAGCCGACTAATCGTTTCAAGAAATGGTTGGATATAGAACTCGCCGTGTGTGAGGCTTGGACAGAAAGGGGAGTCATCCCCACCGAAAGCATGGAACACATTAGGGCTCGCGCCAACTTTGACCCCAAGCGCATCGATGAGATAGAAAAGACGACCCGCCACGATGTTATTGCGTTCACCACGTCTGTTGCAGAGTTTGTGGGTGAAGACTCCCGCTTTATCCATCGCGGCTTGACTTCCTACGACGTGGTAGATACTGCTCTGTCCCTATTGTTAAAGGAAGCAGGGCTTATTATCCGGCAGGGGCTCCTTGATCTCATGTCCGCGCTCAAGGAGCGCGCTTTCGAACATAAGCACGCCCCTATGGTAGGACGATCCCATGGCATTCACGCGGAGCCAATAACTCTTGGTCTCAAACTAGCCCTGTACTATGACGAAATGAAAAGACACCTCGAACGATGGGACGCTGCGCTGGACACTATTGCGGTGGGCAAGATCTCAGGAGCAGTCGGTACATTTGCCCACCTCGACCCCGCTATGGAAAAATCCATATTGGAAAGTCTAGGGCTCAAGCCTGCGCCCGTTTCAAATCAGGTCATTCAACGTGACAGACATGCCACTTATTTCACAACATTAGCGCTCATCGCATCGAGTATCGAAAAAATAGCGGTGGAGATTCGGCATCTGCAACGTACAGAAGTAGGAGAAGTAGAAGAGTTTTTCCACGCCGGGCAAAAGGGGTCTTCCGCAATGCCCCACAAACGGAACCCCGTTTTAACGGAAAATTTAAGTGGTCTGGCGCGTCTTATTAGAGGGTATGCTATTGCAGCAATGGAAAATGTCCCTTTGTGGCACGAAAGGGACATCTCTCATTCCTCTGTTGAGCGCGTTATAGCCCCCGACGCGACGGCTCTGGCTGATTTCATGATTCACAGGCTCACCTCTGTGATCCGGAACATGCAGGTCTATCCCGAAAAGATGCTCATAAACCTCCATTCATCTCATGGCCTTATCTTTTCGGAGTCTATTCTCTTGATGCTTGTGGATCGCGGCCTGACCAGGGAACATGCCTACCCCCTAGTGCAGCGCAATGCCATGAAATCTTGGGAACAGGGAAGCGATTTCAAGCTCTTAATCTTGGAGGATACGGATATAACAAAGTACCTCAGTCGAGAAGAGATCGAGGGAGCATTTAGCCTCGACCGCGCCCTCCGCTGGGTGGACGATATTTTTGCTAGGGTGTTTTAATTGTTGCTCCTGGTATGTTATGAGCACAAATTAAGGTAAAATATCTTGACATTTCAAAGAGGCGGCTATAAGTGGGGATTAGCGTGGTCGGTGTCCTCTCCACCCGCTGGCAAAGGACTCTCTTGCCAAAGATACGTTACACCAGAATCGAAGAAGCCAGCGCCATCTGACAGCTTCTTGCCAAGAACTTCCATAAAGATCGTGCCGGCAGCATGTTGGGCAATGGTGTTCTGGCAAGCGTCGTCAATGAGAGCGAAGGGATCATAGACATAAATGGGGTTCATGCACTGGACACAAGGAGAAAAAGCGGTGAAACGCTTAATGGCGTTGTGGAACATGTTTGCTGAAAAAATCCACTGGGGGGCTTTTCTCAGACGCGAAAAAAAAGAGAGAAAAAAGAGGTCCCTGGTTGTTGCCCCGCCATCTTTTCCTGAGATTCCCCATATAAAAGAAAGACCGAAAGATCGTTACACGGTCCTCGTGTTGGCTGAATCAGGGAATGCAAAACAATTGGCGCTAAGCAAGTCCCGGCTGAAGATTATAGCTGCATTCAGCGCTGCTATTCTATTATTCCTGGTGGTTTTAGCAGTTGGAGTGGTGAAGTATTTTCCCCGGCAGCGCGCAGCGACAGTAGCGTCAGTGACGGTCGCCACACAACCAGTTGTATCCGCCAACCAGCCCACCGGTGGTATAAACCAGATTACCACAGCTACGGCTACATCTGGCGATCCTGTCTCACCTCCAGCGTCCACCTCTGTCCAGCCTCAAGAGCTCAAAGAGGAAGGGACCGGCTCTTCACCTGTCGAAGAATCCGCTGCGCCTGCTAAAATTGTCGATCAAAAGCCTGTTAAGGCAATCACGGGGGATCAACCTGGCCGACTGTCATCAGCCGATAACCCATCAGGAAGCTCCAATACCTCACACCCACAAGGTGCATCTCCGTCTCATACGTCCCCTGAACCTTTTCTTATGAACTTCGATGCGCAGCAGGTTACCGCTACACTGGAAGCTCCTAACAACGGCACCCTTAGTTTTCGCCTTGTAAAAGATCAACCCGATATCAAGTTTGCCGGCTATCTCTTCGTATATGTGGAAATGGAAGATCAGCGGGGAGAAAACAGAATATACGTCTATCCAAAGCAAACACGTCTGGGCGAGGGGGACCTTCCTTATGATTTCCGAGACGGAGAAACCATAGCTTTCAAATTTAACTCCCGGGTGGAACTGCCTTACGGGGATCCCCGGCCCTCGGCTTCTCTATCAGCCGTGTCCATTCTCCTTTATGGGGAAAACGGCAAAATAGTGTTCCAGAGGTCCTTTGGCGGACAGGAAGTAGCCACGGCGAACCCAAAAGCCAACAAAGCAGAGCAGACAAAACCGCGCGGCTCGGGAAAAAGACAAGCCTTGTAACCAGCTACGGATAGCCCACGGACATACCGCGCCCTCATCGACCTGAAGCCTACTACCATTCCATTATAAAGCTAAGCCAACCCAGGTCCTTTATGATTCAGTAATTATCTGAATGATCGTCGTACATTCCGTGACTTGAACAAAATAGGCAGTCACCGACCACCTCGCCGCCTCTCCGCCTGCAATCCTCAGCATCAGTCCTGACGCATTGCGGCCTTGTCTTTGCTCAACCCCCGCAACCCTTGACACAGCAATAGACTTTACCAAAGTCCGTATCAGCATGAACCACAGGAAACAAGACGAAAAACATTAACAGCAGGAGGCAGCTCGTTTTCCTCATAAAATCCTCTCTTTGCATGGTACTATCTAAAGCCATAATTATAGACTACATATACTATGGATACCGCATTATATCAATGCGCGCCAAGAGAAGATCTTGAGACCAATTATCGGCCCTTGTGATCGCCCGAAGCCCAATTGTACGGACGCAACGGTAAAGATAGTGGACTCTTTCCAACAACCTATTCTACGCTAGTTGAGAACATGGATCTTCTCCGGTACGTCAGCAGACCCTGTGACCCTAATTTTTGATGCCAGAATTAAGGACGAGATACCTCCCTTGGCTAGCAACGACACAAACCGAAATTTTATGATTGCGAGGATCCGGCGGCGAAGTGGCAGTCTATGTTCAGAAAGATCACAGGGCGTGGCATTATCTAATCACACCATTTTTGTTGGAAATCGCTATACGCTGCGCTCAAAATTTCAAGTTTCTAGCAGCAGTTAGGTCGGAAATATATTGACATCGTCTCGGTCAGGAATATACTAATTTAGTATAGAAAATTCATGCGGCGATATGGAAATGACACAACGGGCTATAATAATTACACTCTGCATATGCATAACAGGGGCTAGCGTTGTACCAGCCTCATGGCTGCCGTGCTGCTGCAAGGCCAAGCAAGTGAAGAGCCACGAAGAAGCCTCTCGAACTTCCTGCCCATCGTGCAACGTGCCAGAGGATAAGCCTGACGGTGTCGAGATGCATCTCTATTGCTGCACGCGCGACGACCCAAAGTTCGAATCCGGTGTAGTGACCCCCGCCTGCCCCAATTGCCGCTGCCATGAGCAGATGAGGTTGGTGGGTTTGTCTCCAGCGGCCGACGGTGAATCTGGATTAAGATATAACACCGTGTCGGCGAGCTTTTCCTTTTTTGACGCCGCGATAGACGATGTCGGTTGTAACTTTCCGAAGATTTGTGAAGTGCTTCACAGACCAAGCATGGATAAAAGCCTCAAGACCTGTTCTTTCCGATTTTGATTCTCCTCTGATTCTCTAGTATCGATAGTGATAACACCTTTTTAGCTAATATCAAACGAAGGGCCATTGCGGCTGCGTAGCGCGGGCTATGTCTCTCGTGGGTACTTCAATCTACAAACGGGGTGTGAAATGTCAGAGGAGAGAAAAATCAAGAAAATAGAAATGGATGCTTTAAAAAGCATCGATAGGAATAGTCGATCACGTTTCTGGAGACGCCTTGCTGTTTTCCTCGGAGCGGCATCTGTAATCGCTGGTGCGTCGTTTGCTGCCTACCGGGTAATGACTGGGTCAGTAGTAGGGTCTCGATTCGCGGTGAACAACATGACCTGTCCAGCGTGTGCCATCACACTGAAAGAGGTAACAGGGAAGATACCGGGGGTTGTTAATACGGAGGTTAGTCTGGCGGGCCAAGATGTAATTGTAAAGTTTAGGGACAAACAAACAACCCCTGATGTTATTCGAGACACCATTTATCGGGCCGGCTACCCTGCAATTTTGGACGGACGCTTCCTGTCGCCCGATGCAACAGCGAACGACAGGATACTGTTAGAAGTGAACGGCAGACCGTTTTTTGAGAGGGACTTAAAGATACAAGTTGAAGAGGAAAAAAGATCGGCAACTAATCTCGATCATGCGTCATCTATTTTCAGCTTGGTAGGGCTACAGGCGCTTCTCCAAGCTGCGGACGGAAAGAATGTTGTGGTTCAGCCTTATGAGATCGAAGCACAAGCCAATGAAATTATGTCTCAGGAGATGCAGCAAGAAGCGCAGTTCGGCAACTGGGTAAACACTGTGTACGGTTCCAAAGAGAAGTTTTTGCAGCACTTGGCGCAAAGAATCGGCGTCGGAAAACTTATTGCTGAACATGTAACGGCGGAGGTCAGCGATCCCGAAGAGAAGAGGAAAAAAATTATCGCCTGGGTGAGCGACGTCTTCTTGAATACGGACGTTAGAATCTTAGATCCAGAAGTGCGCCAACTGCTCCTCTCATCTTTGGGATCGGACGATTGGAAAACCCTATGGCCCAGAATGATAGCCAAGGAATCTCATCTCAAGAATATTGTGTTGAGGTAGCCGCGTTGCCACGTTCCGTCACGACATGAGTAATCGCGCTTTATCTCGCAAAAAAAAGGATGCTGTAAAAGCGAAAAGAAAGGATACAATCACATGATCAAACTATACACGAAAAAATTTGTTGGTTCGGTAAATTGCCTCACCCTGTCTGTATGTCTCTTCTCAATCATCATGACCGCTCAGCCTATTTTCTCCTGGAGTTTTACGACGCCTGCGCTTCAGGTAAGTCCGGTCAACGGAGCCTTTGAATTTCCCCTTGCGCAATTTGGAGACGGAAAGATAAAGCATTTTGAGTACAAGCACGCTCCGAACCAGGCCGTACGTTTCTTTATAGTCCGAAGTGCTGACGGGGTATTTCGAGCAGCTTTAGATGCATGCGAGGTTTGTTATCGCGCCAAGAAGGGTTATGTGCAGGACGGCGACAATGTGGTGTGTATAAACTGTGGCCTCAAGTTTAGGACAGACAAAATAAGTCAAGCCAGAGGAGGCTGCAATCCGGTACCTCTCAAGATCAAGGTTCAGAATGGAAAGATCCTCGTCAACCAGAACGACGTTCTCTCAGGACTAAGGTACTTTCGGTAGGAGTTGTCATGAAACTTCATAACATCGCTATGAATAACTTGCGCCGTCGCAAAGGGAAGGTGGTTCTCCTAGTGATGGGTCTGGTAGTTGGCGTGGCAGCGGTAGTGGCTCTTGTAGCTACTATTACAGCGTTGGAGCAGGATGTCGCGCACAAAATGGACGAGTTTGGTGCGAACATACTAATAACCCCAAAATCCGAAAGCTTGGCAATGACCTACGGCGGCCTGAACTTGGGGGGATTGGCTTTTGATCTCAAGGAAATATCTCAGAAGGACCTGGACAAGATTCGGAATATACCCAATGCTGCCAACATTAGGACAGTGAGCCCAAAAATATTCGGGGTCTTGGAATCGGGGCAAATCAAGTCCTTGGTGGCCGGCGTTGACTTCGATGCGGAAACATCCCTGAAAAAGTGGTGGAAGGTAGATGGCGCACTGCCCGAGTACGAAGATGAAATTCTAGCAGGGGCAGAAGCTGCCCGTAGATTTGCGTTGAAAAAAGGGTCCCCGACAAGAATCAAAGGCGAAACTTTCCATGTGTCTGGGGTCTTGGAGTCCACTGGATCCCAAGATGATGACCTTCTCTTCATAGCTATTCCAGTAGCTCAAAAACTTTTTAACAAACAAGGCATGGTGGGGATGGTCGAGATAGCCGCACTTTGTCACAATTGCCCTATTGCTGATATCGTTGCACAGATTTCTGCTGCAATACCATCGGCTAAAGTAACCGCCGTACAACAGGTTGTCCAAGGCAGAATAGATACTCTTCAGAACTTTCGCAGGTTTTCTTTGGCGGTAGCAGGGTTAGTGCTGCTGGTGGGTTGTATGGTTGTTTTCGTTACAATGATGGCCAGTGTGAATGAGCGGACACGAGAGATCGGGATCTTTAGCGCCATAGGATTCAGAAAATCTCACATCATGAGGATCATTCTCTTGGAGGCGGCACTCGTATCCTTGGTAGCAGGGATTATCGGTTATGCAACAGGCATGGGAGGAGCGCGACTCCTGGTATCTTTCTTAACGGATCACACTTCTCACTGGTCTATGGATCCGTACTTAGCGGCAGGCTCAATCGTTCTAGCGGTGCTCCTTGGGCTATTGGCCTCATTTTATCCTGCGCTGGCTGCTTCTCGCATGGAGCCCAGCGAAGCCTTGCGAACCTTTTAAGGAGGTCTCGATGAGTTACATAATAGCGGATGGCGTCAGAAAGGAATTCGGCGAGGGCGATGCCAAAGTGGTCGCGGTGAAACGCATCGATATGACAATAGAACAGGGTCAATTCATAGCAATAATGGGAGAATCTGGGGCTGGCAAAAGCACCCTTCTCTCTCTTCTCGGCGGCCTTCTGAGCCCTACGCTGGGAAAAATTCTGATCGGAGGCGTCGATATTTATTCGTTAAACAGGGATAAACTCGCAGACTTCAGACGAGAATATATTGGCTTTATATTTCAGTCTTTCCAGCTAGTTCCTTATCTTAGCGTTGTTGAGAATGTGCAACTCCCGCTGGCGGTTACCCATCACAAGGAATCTGCAAAATTGGCTCTCGCCGTAGGCGCTCTCGAGAGAGTTGGACTGAAAGACAAAGCGTTTCGCCTGCCAAATCAAATATCCGGCGGAGAACAGGAAAGGGTCGCCATAGCGAGGGCCATTGTTAATGAACCTCCCATGCTTTTTGCCGACGAACCTACGGGCAACCTCGATTCGAGAAATTCGGCTGAGGTTATGAACCTCCTAAAAAGACTCAACTCGGAAGGACAAACCATTGTCATGGTGACCCACAGCAATCACAACGCACTATATGCAGATTGCATAGTGCATATCGCTGACGGGGAAATCGGGGACTGGCAAGCACAGAAATCCGCGGAGCCTTGGAAGACAGCGGTCATGTGAGTCCGCTCTCCCGCGAGCCCGAACAAAGATAATGGCAATAACAGTAATGTAGGTGTCGTCTCCCTCTTCGGGTCAACGACGGCCTCCTCGAACAAGAACGGCCTGGCTGAGGTTGTCATGGAACAGAAAACCCGCCCCCATCCGTACCGGAAGACTGGCATAGGCGTACTTGTCTTCGTCTTGATGGTCACCGCGTTTTTCGCTGGATATTTCTTCAGCAGCGAGAAACAAACCCCCAATACGGAGCCATCACTGAAAACCAAGCAATCAGCTTCTACAAAAGATCCGTCCCCTTCCCAGGCTACTAAAAACCAAATCTGGACTTGTTCTATGCATCCACAGATTAGACTCCCGGACCCCGGCAAATGCCCCATCTGCTACATGGACCTCATTCCCCTGGAATCTAACTCGGACTATCTCTCCCCAGCTTCCCCTTCGAGATTGACCATGTCAGAGGCTGCCAAGACCTTGGCAGAACTTGAGACCACCACGGTGAGAAGAAATAAAGCTAAGGTGCTCGTACGGATGCTGGGCATGGTGGTGGAAGACGAGACAAAGGTGTCGGCTTTGACATCACGAGTGGACGGCCGCCTCGACAAAATATACGTCAACTTTACTGGAGTTCAGGTAGCTAAGGGGGATCCGATGGTGACTATATGGAGCCCTACACTTATCAAAAACCAGGTCGAACTTTTCGAAACGCTTCGGAGTAAGACGACTGACGAGTCCGTGGTCAAAGGAGCGGAAGAAAAACTTATTCAGGCTGGTTTGACCAGGGAACAGGTTGAAGAGATCAAAGAGAAAAAAAAGCCGATTTTGTATCTTACCTTAAAAGCCCCCATTAGCGGCACGGTTACAAAGAAGGTGGCGGTGCTGGGTCAGTTTGTCAAAGAAGGCGCCGAAATGTACCTCGTGAACGATCTGTCCCAAGTATGGATCAAGCTCGACGCCTATGAAACAGACATCCCTTGGATACGCTACGGCCAAGACGTTACCTTCACTACACCCTCCTTTCCCGGAAAGAAGTTTACCGGAAAAGTTCTTTTCATTGATCCTGTCCTCGATACCAAGACACGCACCGTGAAAGTCAGACTTGAAGCTCCTAACCCGGAAAATCAACTGAAACCAGGCATGTTTGTTACTGCGGAACTCGAATCGGAAATTGGAAAAACAGGTAAGGTGATTAAGTCCGAATGGATCGGGAAGTACGTATGTCCCGTTCATCCACGAGACAAGGCTAGCGACGCACCGGGAGTGTGCCCAGACAGCGGGTTGGAAATGAAACCAGTCTCTTCGTATGGGTACGCTCAGGGGGCTGACGCAGTACCGCCCTTGGTCATTCCCGCCACAGCGCCCCTTATCACGGGCAAGAGGGCTGTGGTTTACGTAAAGGTACCCAATGCCGAGACCCCGACGTACGAGCTTCGTCAAATTGTGCTTGGCCCGCGTGCTGGCGATCAATACGTGGTGTACGACGGTCTCAGGGAGGGCGAACACGTCGTCACCAAAGGTGCATTCAAAATTGATAGCGCCATGCAGATCCTGGCGAAGCAAAGCATGATGCATCCGGGTGATTCAAGGACATCCGACCTTGAACAGGGAAAGTCAGAGGAAATCGTCAAACACATCAAAGCCCCTCCTGCTTTTCTGGCGTCTCTGACTCCATTAATCACGCAGTATCTCCTCCTCAAAGAAGCTCTTGTGGACGAGAATGAAAAAAACATTAAGACATCTGCTTCGAAGTTTCTCCAACTTATAGGGGCTGTCTCCTCGGAGGTCATGGATAGCTCCGCCCTACACGTGTGGAGTAGCTTGTCGGTCGAACTGAAACAGAACCTGCAAAGCATCGTTAAAAGCAAGAACATTCAAGATGGCAGAAAGGCTTTTGACCCGTTATCCGAAGCCTTTGTACGCCTCCTCATGACCTTTCGACATAGCATGAACAAAACGTTGTCGGTCTATTTCTGTTCAACTGCGTTTGAAGGGGCGGGCGCCTATTGGATCGAGGACACCGACAAGCCCCAAAACCCCTATGCCCACTCCAAACAGCAGCAGGGGCAGGAGAAGGCAAATTGTGTTGAATTGGTCGAACATATTCCTCCCGATCAGGATGCTGCCGGTAGTAATACGGGAAACGTGGCCCCACACCGTAAGCCCTATGAACAAGAGCCCAAAGATACGGGGGCGCATAATGAATTCTGACAAAGGCAGCAAGCTACTGATTCAACACAGCAACTCTTCATCCCGTTTCCCGGGGATTATGAGATTCTGGGCACAGCAAAAACTTTTAATGTTTGTACTATTGTTGGTTACGATCCTTTACGGCCTGTCTGCTGCCCCCTTTGATTGGGAGATCTCATGGCTCCCGAGATCCCCGGTGCCTGTTGATGCTATACCTGACATCGGAGAAAACCAGCAGATTGTGTTCACCGCTTGGGAGGGGCGTTCCCCGAAAGATGTTGAAGACCAGATAACTTATCCCTTGACTGTCTCGCTCCTGGGCTTGCCAGGGGTAAAGGCCATTCGGAGCAACTCTTTTTTCGGATTCTCAGCCATATATATTATTTTTAAGGAAGATATAGAGTTTTATTGGGCACGTTCACGAATACTGGAAAAGCTCAACTCGCTGTCTTCAGGCGCGTTGCCTCAAGGGGTTCAGCCCTCTCTAGGACCTGACGCAACCGCATTAGGGCAGGTTTTTTGGTACACCGTCGAGGGGGAAGGCTTCGGCCTCGATGAACTTAGGAGCATCCAGGATTTCTATGTCCGGTATCAACTCCAATCTGCAGGTGGCGTGAGCGAGGTCGCGTCGGTGGGAGGGTATGTCAAGGAATATCAGATAGACGTGAATCCTGAGGCCATGAGAGCGCATGGCGTAACGCTACCGGAGATTTTTACGGCGGTGCGCGCGGCTAATCTCGATGTCGGCGCCGGAACCATCGAGGTCAACAGGGTTGAATACACTATAAGGGGTTTGGGGTTCATCCGTTCTGTGGAGGACCTCGCCAACAGCGTCATAAAGACCAACGACAGCGTCCCTTTGCTCATCAAAGACGTAGCAACGGTCGTGCTGGGACCGGAGGTCAGGAGAGGGGCTCTCGATAAGGAAGGGGCCGAAGTCGTCGGCGGTGTCGTTGTGGTGAGGTACGGCGAAAATCCTCTACAGGTGATCAAAAACGTAAAAAAGAAAATTCAGGAGATCTCCTTAGCTCTGCCTACGAAAACGCTGGCCAACGGAAAGAGGTCGCAGGTCAAGATAGTCCCCTTCTATGACAGAACCGGCCTGATCCATGAGACGCTCGATACGCTTAAGAAAGCCCTAACAGAAGAAATTCTCGTTACTATCATTGTCGTCATTGTTATGATGAATCATCTTCTAGCATCCGGGCTCATTTCTGCGGTGCTTCCTCTCGCAGTACTCTTCACTTTCGTCATTATGAAAGGAGCCGGTATTGAAGCTAATATCATGGCCTTGTCCGGGATTGCCATCGCAATCGGGGTCATGGTGGACATGGGTATTATCCTCTGCGAAAACATCCTCCGACACATGCAAGAAGATCGTAAAGGCAGGACTTTACTGGATCTTATTTGTGAATCTGCGAATGAAGTGGCAGGAGCGGTCATTACTTCATCATTAACTACCATTATTTCCTTCTTGCCCGTTTTTGCGCTCACAGGACCAGAGGGCAAGCTCTTCAAACCAGTAGCATTTACCAAGACCTTCGCTGTTGCTGCGTCGCTATTTCTGGCGCTTGCACTCATTCCTCCGCTAGCGCATCTTCTATTCTCAAAAAGAAGTTTGAAAAAACAAACCCTTGCCATAGTGAATGTACTAGTCGTGGTCGCAGGTCTTTGCGTTGGCTCTTGGTGGTACTGGTGGGTTGGATTTCCCGTGGTCCTGGTCGGCGCATTGAAGCTGGGTTCTCTTTTCCTTCCAGCAAGCTTAGGCCGATACATTCCCTTTGTCATTAACGTCATTGTCCTTGCCTTCGTTGTCTTTCTGCTTACAGAACACTGGCTTCCCCTGGGGCCGGGTGTAGGCATCGTGCGCAACCTGATCTTTGCTGGAGGAATCGTCTTCGGACTGCTTGGAATCAGAAGAGTTCTGACTCATTTTTATCGTCCTTTCTTGAGATGGAGTCTCGATCATAAGGCCGCCTTCCTGACGATACCGATTTTTATAGTAACGTTTGGCCTGACTGTATGGCTCGGCTTCGACAATGTATTTGGATTCATCCCATGGATTGAACAAGGGATTTTCGAAAAACCTCAGGCTCTTTCAGCAACGCTAGCTGTACATGAACGCGACTCTAAACCTCCAGATACAATCGAGACTCGGGTCCAAGCAAAAAGTCGGGTGCGTGCTAACTGGATGTGGTCAAAGCTCTCCCATGCCTTTCCAGGGCTGGGAAAGGAATTCATGCCTGATCTAGACGAAGGGGCCTTTCTGTTTATGCCCACCACAATGCCGCACGCATCGATAGGAGAAGCCTTAGACGTACTCCAAAAGCAGGACATAGCCATTCGCTCGATACCGGAGATAGAATCAGTGGTTGGAAAGATTGGCCGCGTGGAAAGTGCCCTTGACCCAGCCCCCCTTTCCATGATCGAAACCGTGATAACTTATTTGCCTGAGTACAAAGTTGACCCCATTACCAGCCGCCGGGTCACTGATCCTGCTACAGGAAAACCGATTAGAAATTGGCGGCCGGAAATCAAGTCACCGGCAGACATCTGGAAGGAAATCGTTCGCGTCGCTAAACTGCCGGGAACGACATCGGCCCCTCGATTGCAGCCCATAGCTGCTAGAATTGTCATGCTCCAAAGCGGAATGAGGGCAGCCATGGGAGTAAAAATACGCGGAAAAGACCTAATTGATATCGAAAAGGTCGGATTCCAGATCGAGAAATTCTTGAAAGAAGTTCCTCTTGTAGAGTCTTCGTCAGTTGTCGCTGATCGGGTTATAGGAAGTCCGTATCTTGAAATCCATATCGATAGGAAGGCAATAGCCAGATACGGCATCAAAGTCCAAGACGTACAGGACGTGATTGAGATAGCCATTGGGGGCAAGCGCATTACTACCACGGTTGAAGGCCGAGAACGGTACCCAGTGCGCATTCGATACCAACGCGAACTTCGGGATTCCATTGAAACGCTCGACAGGATTCTGGTACCCGGCCATGACGGCGTACAAATACCCCTCAGTCTATTGGCCGAGATCAGGTATGCCCCCGGCCCCATGACCATTAAGAGTGAAGACACATTTCTAGTCAACTATGTTTTGTTCGACAAGAAACCCGGCGCCGCTGAGGTGGACGTGGTGAGATCGACAGAGACCTATTTGAAAAACAAGACTCTCTCGGGTGAACTTGTACTCCCAGCGGGCACTTCTTTTACCTTTGCAGGATCGTATGAGAATCAGGTCAGATCCGAACAAACTCTCAGAATCGTCATCCCTCTGTCTTTGCTTCTCATATTTCTCGTGCTCTATTTTCAGTTCCAATCCATTCCCACCTCATTGAACGTCTTTTCAGGAATATTCGTCGCCTGGTCCGGAGGCTTTCTCATGCTGTGGCTGTACAGTCAATCGTGGTTTCTCAATTTTGACGTGTTTGGAGTCAACATGAGAGAGTTGTTTCAGGTGCGACCTTACAATCTGAGTGTGGCTGTATGGGTAGGCTTCCTGGCCCTCTTTGGTATAGCTACCAACGATGGCGTCATTTACTCGACCTATCTAGACCAGGTATTTTCCCGCCACAGCTTCACCTCAGTGGCGCAAATCAGGGAAGCCACTGTCCAGGCCGGTATGAAAAGGGTCAGACCCGCGCTCATGACTACGGCTACCACCATCCTGGCGCTCATCCCTGTACTCACATCACAAGGCAAGGGCGCAGACGTCATGGTCCCCATGGCTTTGCCGAGTTTTGGAGGCATGTGCATAGACATGATCACAATCTTTGTGGCACCAACCATCTACTGTTTGATGAAAGAGATCGAATTCAAAAACAAGAAAGTGGCTTTGAAGCCTGAACAAGGAGCGACACCATGAGGTACAAACTTAACTCTCCGAGTGCTTTTTTCATTTTGGCCGCGCTTTTAACACTGGCGGTAACTCCTCCGGCAAATGCGGCTGTCGTTGATCTGCCGGATGGATCGAAGGCCGATCTTTCTTCTATCTGTCCTGTATGTGGAATGAAAGTCGAGGCAGGTAGCCTCGGACCCGCTGCCGTGGTTTTATCAGACAGGTCGGTCAAGGTACTCGACGGCCCTGGCGATTTCTTCAGGTTTATCCTCTCCCCCGCATCCTACGGGTTCGAAAACACAGATCTGAAGCAAGTCTTTGTAACGGATTACGCAGCAAAGAAGTTCATCGACGCTAAAAAGGCCTATTACGTTGTAGGTAGCAGTCTGTCCGGAGGCATGGGCCCTGAGGCCGTTCCCTTTTCGACGATGGAAGCGGCGGATAAATTCAAGAGGGATAATGGCGGCAAGGCGGTACTTAGCTATGGCGAAGTGGCTATGGAACATCTCAAGCCGAGAAAGAAGATATTGAAGATGGAACGCGGCGCTCCCAGCGGCACCGGACACAGCCATTAGTCTTTCGGCCCTCTGCCTGTGATCCTGGTTGCCCGGCCATGGCCATTACTATAAAGAAATGGTCGATTTGAGTCTTTCAAACCGATCTCCAAATCTGTGGCCTAAAGCGTTTCTCTATATTTATTTCAGAATCAAAGACTGTCTTTGCTAGGTCTTCCGTGGCCGTTCAGGCCGGCTTGAAGATGTTGGCGCTTTATGGAATTAGCGACTCAACCCACGCCTTGTCATGCCTGACGCGCTTGGGCATCAGACTTTCCTGGATTCCCATTTTCACGGGAATGACATAGGGACTAATGCGTGCAATTCGCATTTACTGGCGAGGATCGCTTAAACTGACGAGTTGCCCTCGTCTATGCTCATTATTTTAAGACACCGGGGTCATGCAGCTTTTGATAATACGATTGATGAAGATAGATGGCAGCCAGCGGATTGTGCCCCGTGACGCGATCTTTGGCAGCCAATACGGTGGTCAATGCCCTGGAATATTTGAAAAAAAGCGAGTCGTGGCCAACGCATAACCCCAATAAGACATTGAAATCAGTCTTTTCATGGTTCAATACCTTGGCTTGAAATATAGGGTTGCACATAGACTCGTCGGTACCCTGGTAAATCTTGTCCTCGTCAGCTATACCTATGCAGTCCTTGGAAGTCCGGCCAGCCTTGCAGCACACAGAAACCACGTCAAAGCCATTGTCCGCGAGTATCGTTTCTACCATGGCCGCTTCCCTCTTAAGCCCCACGCAGAATGCCAATCCTAGCCTTTTGTATCCCATGCGACGGCTGAACTCGCAGATCTCTTGGATGCGAGTCTTCGTAGGCTGCATGACGTAGGGTCGCTGGCCGCGATTGGCGTAACAGGCAGCTTCTTGAACAGATGCCTGATGGGCAAAGAAACCAATGTCCGTTCGTTCATATTCTCTATTAGCTTTTTCCCGAACATCACTGTGGAAAACGGTGGGACAACCTTTGTGGCTCTTTCCTTTGGGCACCATGCACAACATGTTCTGCTGACCGTGGGGGCACGTGGCGCAAGTTGGGGGATTTGTCTTCTTCTTAACCATGGAGAGACACCTTTCTTCTTGCCGTTACTTTCCGTTGTCACGTTTTTTTTGAGGTTAGACCTGTTTCTGGCTGAAAGCAAGGGGTTTTCAATGGTAGGTGGGGGCGTAAATGTGCCATTAACACTGATGAAGCATAGACTCTGACGCGGTTGTGGCAACAACATAATGATTCCAATGAGGTGTGTTTGAGGTGGCCCTACTTCTTCTGGTTCTTGCATATTAGGGCGTTGTTTGAGTGGCGTTTGATCATTTCAGCCCGAACGGGCAAGGGGTTAAAGACATTTGGGTGGTATCAGGTGCCGCATGAAGAAGGGAAGATCAGAGCGAGTGAATCCGGATAATGTCACTGTTGTGGTTTTTAGGTGGGAGGTGTTTTGAGGAAAGGTCTTGACATGTAACGGACGTGTCTAGTAAAAAGCATATATGACGAACCAGTCAGTCACAAAACAATGCCGACCGACCCTTCCGTCTATAAGGAGGAACCAATGGACAGCACTTCCGACCTAGTCAAAAACACCATCGCTAATACAAAAGCACATAAAGACGCATTCCTCATACCAAAACTCATTGAAATACTCTCCCAACTCCTCGACCAGAACCCCCCAGATCCAAACACCAGAGAAGAAACCATCCTCGCCTTCGTGGAAAAAACCACCGACATTCTAATCGATTCCCCCATTGTTTCAGGAACCTTGTTGCGATCCTTTTATCGCAGCGTCATCGACCTAGCTGCAAAAAGAAATGTAGCACGGGAAAGCATCCTCGAAGAACTGCTCTTCCAAAGTCTGAAAAGACCCTTAGAGGCTGAACCCCCAAAAAGAAAACGCCATAAAAACGCTCGTTCGAGAATCATGCGGGCCGCTTTGGACGAATTTTCCGAACGCGGGTATCATGCTACAACCATCGATTCCATTACTGAGCGTGCAGGTATAGCAAAGGGGACTTTCTACAAGTATTTCAATACAAAGGAAGGCCTATTCAATGCCTTAAAAGAAGATACCATCAGCGAATTTGTGGAGATTGCCCGTAAGGAATTGGCCCCTAAAGAGGATATTCTCCACATAATCGAAACTGTTATCACGCTATACCTTACCTTCTTCGAGAACAATTCTGCCTTCTTCAAGGTAATCACACAAGAACACAAGGACTTTGGAAAAGAGTTTTCTGAAAAATTCATCAATGAGTTGATCTTGGCTTTCCCAGGACTGAAAAGACGGTGCTGGAAAGCCTCCCGCAATGGCCGCCTCAAACAAATGAACTACTTCACCGTGTTCTACGGAATCATCGGATTTCTGAATGGCGTAATCCAAAAGTGGCTCGCGGATGGGGCTGAAGGAAGGCTCTTGGATGAAATAGACACGATCAAGGAAGTCCTCTTTTACGGATTCGTGGTGCAGCTCTCCGAGTCCCAAGAAACTAACGAACTGAGGATCATATCATGAAACCACTCCGTGCGCTCGATCTTGAGGCCTCTGTTCTCTTCGTCAATCCGCCTATAAATCGGGACCCTACGCTCATCGAAGAAGTTGCGTCGGCCGGCGGTTTGGGAATTGTGGATCACGTAACAGCCGGCTGGGCTTCTATAGTGGTGAGCGAGGGGGTACCCTACGGAGTCCGTGTTCACGCGACAGACCTTCCGAGTCTGCCGATGGGACCGGTTATTCGGCTGGCTGTGGTTCCTTATGAAGATGTTTCTAAACTTGAATCCATGTCAGCCGGGGAGTTCGCTCAATACCATGTCCCGGTAGGCGTAGAGGTTGGTTCAAAGGCGGACGCCTTGCAAGCCGAACGAGTAGGGGCTTCGTTCTTGATCGCGAGATCGAATGAGGGTCCTGGGTGGGTCAGCCAAACCACTGGGTTTGTGCTGTTTCAAGAAATCAAGAAATCTTCTAATCTTCCGATATTTCTGCAGGGGGGAGTAAGCTTTCGGTCAGCTGCTGGAGTTGCGGCTGCCGGTGGGAGCGGTGTCGTCCTGGATGTTCATCTACTGCTGTCAGGTAGTTCAAAGATACCTGACGAGATGAAAGACTTCTTGCGATCCCTTAAATCACCGAGCACAACCGTGTTGGCGGAAGATCAGGGGAGCACGTTGCGGATATACTCGCGCCTTGGAACATCTGCCGTAAGGGCGTTCCTTAGGATGGAACAAGAGGTGGCTCGCGGCTGTGAGGAAGAATATCTCGGCAAGCTCCAGGAAGCACTCCAAAGACGCTCTTTTTCCCTCGACACCGAACACTGCCTTATGCCTTTTTCTGAAGATCTCATTATCGAGCGTGAAGCCCTCGAGTCATTGGGCTCCGGCGCAAACATAGTTGCTGAGTTTGCTAAATGGATGGATATCTCTGGTCACGAATGGCCGTTGGGGAGAGGTTCCCGTCTTTGTTCGTCCCATGGTACCAAGTTTCCTCTTGTGCAGGGCCCCATGGCTCACGTGAGCGATACGCCTCAGTTCCTTCGTGCGGTGGCTGAATCCGGTGTGCTTCCCTTCTTGGCCATGGGAAATATGCCGGAACCAGTCGCAAGAAATGCGCTAGATGAAGCAAACCGAGAAACCGGAGGAAACTTTGGCGTAGGACTGATTGGTTTAGAGGCCAACCGTAATTGCTATGAGAAGCACCTGTCCATCATGAGGGACATGCCCCCAAGATATTGCATTCTCGCAGCTGGCAGCATCGAGTTAGCTCAAACCATAGAGCGACAAGGGACCATTTGTTATCTCCATTGTCCCTCGCCGCTAGTCTTGAGTGAAGCATTAAAAGCCGGATTGCGACGCTTCGTCTGGGAGGGACATGAGTCCGGCGGGCACATCGGTACTCTCAGCAGTCTCAATCTGTGGAGTGCGTGCCTCAATGTGCTCATGTCGGAAAACAAGCGTGGGCTGGATCTGCGGGATGTAGTGGTACTCTTCGCTGGTGGGATAGGTTCTGCCGTGGGCTCAGCCTTTGTAGGCGGAATGCTCGCAGACGTCTTAGCCATGGGTCTTCAAGCAGGGCTGCAGATAGGTACAGCATATCTTGCTTCACGGGAGGCGGTTGAAACCTGTGCTATTACGCCCACATATCAAGAAATCACTCTTCAAAACGACAAGACAATCGTCATCGGCAAGACAGTCAACACAAGGGCTAGAGCTGCACACTCCCCTATGACAGAACAGCTTATTTCGCGCGAAAAGGAACGCGCCAAGGACGGCCTCCCTATTTCCGTGCGCAAGGAACTGTATGAAAGAGACAACCTGGGAGCCCTGAGGCTGGCGTCCAAGGGGTGCGCCATTGATCCGGAAACAGCATCTTCGGACTGTCCGGTGTTCTGTCAACTGGCCCCCGAACAGCAAGTCGAACGGGGGCTTTATCTCATGGGGCAGTCCATATCCCTACTGGACCGAGTCAAGAGCCTCGCTGATATTAATGAAGAAACAATTGTGGGTGGACAAAGGATTTTTGAATCTGCGAGGGGACGCGTCGCACCGAAGGATGAACCCGTCAGCGATGATGACGATATTAGGTCTCTGGAAGTGCATCACGAAAAGGAGCCCGTAGCAGTTGTAGGCATTGGCTTGCGCTTCCCGGGGTCGTCGTCGCCGGCCGAGTTTTGGGACCAGATATTGAGTGGACGTAGCGGCATTTGCCCTGTGCCGGCAGACCGCTGGGGCAAAGTCGATTATTACTATGACCCAGACCCAAAGGCGGCAGATAAATCTTACACAAATATTGGAGGCTTTATTACTGATTTTCATTTTGATCCTTTGAAATACAGGATTCCGCCGGCGGTGGTGGAGAAAATGGATCGGACACAACAACTGGCTGTTGTGTGCGCCGGTGACGCGTTAGAGGATGCTGGTTTGAGTCCGGAGAAGCTCCAAGCCCTCCGGGTGGGGGTTATGATCGGCAACAGCATGGGAGGAGAGAACACCGACCTCTATGCCCAAAGACTCGGCTTACCCCGGGCCTTGGTATGTCTCGAAAAATCCATAGATCAATTGGCTGTGGCTCCGGACCAAAAAGAAAACATTCGGAGGTTATTCCAAACTCAGTACCTCAGCGGATTGCCCGAAATAACAGAAGATTCTCTCCCCGGCGAACTAGCGAATATCATTTCCGGCCGTGTTGCAAATGTCTTCAATCTTCAAGGTCCCAACTTTACCGTGGATGCTGCTTGTGCATCATCGATGGCGGCCCTTTTGAGTGCAGTTCGAGCATTGCGTGACGGCGCCATCGACTGTGCCGTTACGGGGGGTGTGGACGCTGCGATGAGTCCTTCGTCCTTCGTCAAGTTTTGCAAGATAGGCGCGTTGTCGGCAGACGGCAGCCGTCCTTTCGATGCATCTGCCAACGGATTCGTAATGGGGGAAGGCGCGGGAGTGATGGTCTTGAAGCGCCTATCGGATGCCGTCCGTGACAGGGATCGTATTTATGCCACTATCGTAGATTTGGGATCTTCTTCAGACGGCCGCGGAAAAGGCATAACCGCTCCGAATCCTGCTGGTCAGGTAAACGCTATTGTCGACTGCTATAGGACCAGCGGAATCGATCCGCGAACCGTACAATTAATTGAGGCTCATGGAACCTCAACCGCTGTGGGTGACGAAACCGAACTCAAGGTGCTGGATAGCTTTTTTCGAGAAGCGGAAATGCCTTCCCATTCAGTAGTCGTTGGTTCGGTAAAGTCCCAGATAGGGCATCTCAAGGCCGCAGCAGGGGCTGCAGGCGTGATAAAGGCTTTACTAAGTCTGTACTACCGCGTCCTGCCTCCAACCGCCAATGTAAAAACTCCCAATCCCTGTATAGAGTGGGAGTCCTCGCCGCTTTTTCTGCTGACAGGGAAACAGCCGTGGAAGACGACCGGCAGGTCCCCTCGGCGCGTCGGTGTAAGTGCGTTTGGCTTTGGAGGGACCAATTTTCATGTGCTGCTACAGGAGCACGCGCCTGAGCTGCGAGTAATCTCCGGAGCAAAAAAGAAAATACGCGATAAAGCCTTCACCCCTCCGCGCTGGCACAAGCCTGCGTCACTGTCCATATCCGGTGAGGCGTGGGTGGTAGGGGGTGCTGATGAGAGGGAAATCCTTAAGAAAACCTCAGAGATTTTCGACGCTGTCAAAGATAGTACGTTTGCAGAGGTCTCTCGACAATGTCGCCAGGATGCGCTATCCGGCCAAGTTCGCTTCGGTTTTGCTGCCCATGATGCAGAGACAGTCAAGACAAAACTTAGACTAGTCATCCAAGCCATCGAAGCGCCTCCCAAAAGATTGATCCTTGCTTCCAGAGGTATTCACTTTGTCTCTGCATCCGGTGCGAAAGACACAAGTGCAGTGGCGTGTCTTTTCCCTGGCCAGGGGTCACAATATCCCTTCATGCTTCGGGATTTGGCAGAAAGATTTCCCATTGTGGCCGAGACTTTCTCAGAAGCTGACCAAGCTCTGGGAACTCTCGATCTGCCCACAGTGACCGATGTGCTCTTCCCCAATCCTTCACTACAGGAGACAAGCCGTTCAAATGGGGCGGATCCATTGAAGGATACGCAAATCCTTCAGCCCATGATCTTGACGGCAGATGTTGCCATCTTTCGCCTCCTGCAGCTGATGGGGCTTCGGCCTGTTGCCGTGGCCGGCCATTCCCTCGGTGAATATGCGGCATGCGTGGCTGCTGGGGTGTTTACCTTCCGAAATGCGCTTGAAGCGGTTTCCGTCCGCGGAAGAGAGATGGCCAGGGTGAGCATCGCCGACCCCGGTCTTATGATGAGTATTCCAGCCGACGCACGACTAGCGGAAGAGGTTCTGGCCAAGGTAGATGGGTACGTCGTAGCTGCCAACAAGAATTCTCCAAAACAAACAGTCATTTCAGGGGAGACCCACGCGGTCAAAAAAGCGGGTGAACTCTTTCAATCAATGGGACTGGAAGGCGTCGTCATACCAGTGTCCGCGGCTTTTCACTCAGGGGTTGTGGCACCAGCACGTGAACCTTTTATGAAGACACTGAATAAACTGCCAGTCAACTCTCCAGAGATCCCCATCCTTTCTAATGTAACGGGCGAATTTTATCCAGTCGGTCCTTCGGCCGCAGACAGGATTCGGGACCTTCTGGGCAAACAGTTTGCCGCTCCAGTGGAATGGGTGAAATCGCTTAGGAAGCTGAATAAGGAAGGAGCAACAATCTTTCTCGAATGCGGTCCAAAGAGAGTGCTAACGAATTTTACGGTAGATACACTTGGCAAGGATGTTCGCGCCTGGCCGACCAACCATCCGAAGAAAGGCGGAGTACTTCAACTCCTGGAAACAGTGGCAGCGCTTATGGCCGAAGGCGTCGCGTTGGATCCCAAAGCTGGGGAGGACGCTGTAGCATTAACTGGCCCTGCTCTTCAGGTCCGAGAACCGGCCCCGGCCGTTTCCACGGCCATCACCGTTTCACCTCGCGGTGCATCAGAATCCTCTAATGGGAGACAAAATACTCTCGCCGGCTTAATCGATGACGAGATTCGAGCCATAGCCGATACAGCGGAATTCCAAAGCTACATTGAAGTGCAGGGGGACTTTCTCCGGAACATGATCAAATCAGGATTCAAGTCCTTCTCGGACAATGTACTTCCTATGCATTTAACGGTGAAGAAAGTCGAATCCGAAGGCTTTGATTTCTCTCCTATAGTGGTGAGCGGCATCTCAGCGGGACTCCCTCACGACGTACGCTTTCCTTTTGACAAAGAGGCTCTCGACGATTTGATTGCGGGGAAAAATTTCATCAAGCGCGTCTCGAAGGACTCCCAACGACGTATTTGCGAAAAAAACGTGGAACGACTCATCAAAGAAGCGGATGGCGAAGCGCGCATCGAATTGGTGGAAGGCGTGGAAGACGTCATCAAGCTTGCCGGCTTTTTTACGGATGAGCCAGTGATTGGTGAATATGGCATTGAAGCGCGCATGGTCAAGGCAATGGATGTCACCACTCGCCTGGCCGTAGCTGCAGGTTTAGAGGCTCTGAAAGACGCGGGGATACCTTTGATACGCGTGATGCGCAGAACGAAGTCAGGCCGTGAGCTGCCCGAGTCTTGGGCATTGCCGCCGGCTCTTCGCAAAGAGACCGGCGTGATCTTTGCCTCCGCGTTCCCGGGCACGGCCTCTCTTGTGGACGAAGTCACTCGGGACGTGGCATCACGATATGGATCAGGGGCGAGAAGCCGACTTATAAACTTCTATACAGGACTCCTGGAGCGCATCACAAATCCCGCAGAGAGAGACAGGATCAGTCAATGGTTTAGCGATGAATTTCGCGAATTGTCTCCTTCTGACTCGGGTGACCTTTTTCGATTTAATCGCGACTTCTTACTTCGGGTCATGAGCATGGCCCACGGCCAGTTTGCCCAGCTCATAAAGGCCCAAGGTCCCAATACCCACGTTGACGCTGCATGCGCCGGCACCACCCAAGCGATTCTCATAGCCAGAGACTGGATACGCACGGGGCAGGTTTCAAGGGTGGTCGTGATCGCTGCAGACGATGTAGCCGGTCAATCATTGCTGCCGTGGGTAGGATCGGGCTTTCTCGCAATGGGAGCAGCGACGGTGAAGGGAAACGTGCGCGAGGCTGCACTGCCATTTGACGAAAGACGGCATGGCCTCATCCTAGGCTCTGCCGCAGTGGGCCTCGTGCTGGAAAAAGCAGATCTTCCCAAGAAGCGTGGCTTGGAACCGGTGGTATCCATAGAGGCAGGCATGGTCGCCAACAGCGGCTTTCATGGTACGCGGCTGGATGTGGATCACATCTGTGTGATAATGGAGGAAATGATATCTAAATGGGAATATCAATCTGGCCACGGTAGAACTGATCTGGCCAAAGACGTCTTTTTTATGTCCCACGAGACCTACTCACCTAGACGTGGGGGCAGCTCCGCAGCTGAAATAGCCGCGCTCAAAAGCACTTTTGGGGAACACGCGAAGACCATTCCCGTAGCAAACACCAAAGGTTTTACGGGACACACCATGGGAGTAGGCGTGGAAGACGTGGTTGCCATGAGATGCCTGCAGAAAGGATTGCTGCCGCCAATACCTAATCTCGAACAACCCGATCCTGATTTTGCTGACATGAATCTCAGCAAAGGTGGTGCCCATGACGCACATTACGCCCTCCGGTTGGCGGCAGGTTTCGGTTCGCAAATTGTTATGGCCCTATACAAGGTGGTGTCGAAGGAAGAAAACCGACTCACCGACATGATGGCTCACAGGAATTGGCTCAAAGAATTGACGGGTTACGAAGATCCTGTAATAAAAATCGAACAACGTACACTTCGGGCTTTCGAAAGGAATATAAAGGCCCTGGAAACCAAAGCAGACGCTAGTGCAGCCGAACACCTTGATCAAAAACTGCTTGCCCAGTCCATAACCTATAATAGAGACTTTGTGCAAACCGATGAGGTTCGTGACACTCTCCTGAAGCTGCTCTCAGAAAAGACAGGATATCCTCCTGACATGCTGGACACGAAACTAGATTTGGAGGCCGATCTCGGAATAGATACGGTCAAGCAGGCTGAATTCATCTCAGAAGTGAGGACTCTCTATGGGATTCCGCGCATAGATGGACTCAAAATTGCCGAGTATCCTACCATAGAGCACATCATCCAGTTTGTCGTATCGCACCTTACGCCCACGTCCAGGCACGAAAAGCCTAACGACGAACTGAAAGAAAATCTGCCAATGACGTCCGGCCAATCGCTGACCGGGGACGATGTCAGAAGAGACATCATAGAGCTGCTTTCAAAAAAAACTGGCTATCCTGAAGACATGTTGGCCCCGGAATTGGACCTCGAGGCTGACCTCGGTATCGACACAGTGAAACAAGCAGAATTCATCTCAGAACTCAGGATGAAGTACAACATACCAAGAATAGAGGGGCTAAAAATAGCCGATTTCCCTACCATAAATCACCTTGTGATCTTTATACAACAAAATCTGGCTGCTCCGGCCGAAGACTTGCTTTCAGATAAACATCAACAAGCAGTCGAAGACGTCTCCTCTTCGTCTGGCGAGTCTATTCGGGACGCAGCAGTGATGGTTTATGAAACTCGGCTCGAAAGCTGCGACGTGACTGCGTTGAGTCCAACTGTGGAAGCAGAGGAAGTTATCGTAGTGGGAGGAGAAGCCGAGACCCAAAAAATCTTCCAATCAACCCTGCAAGAAGGTTTCAATATTCCAACTCGCTTGGTCAAGTCGCCAAGAGAAATAGGGGAATTGCTCGACAAGAGAGTCGGGTTCGTGAACCTTCTCGGGTTGACAGAGAACATAGACCCAGTCTCTGAGACATTTGAACTCTACCGTCTCCTTGCCAACCAAATCGAGCAGGGACCAGCATTTCTAATTTGTGCTGTCAGCGAAGACGGCGCCCTCGGCTTTGACCTCCCGGGTTCAACCTGTTGTGAATCAGGGGCCCTGTGTGGGGCCACAAAGGCCTTTGCACGGGAATACCCCGGATCCGTCGTTCGCGTCATGGACCTTCATCCACTGGTGGAGGTATCCGATCGCGTCAGACACATCATGAGGGCGCTGAGTCCAGAGTTTCCGGTGGAAACAGGAATTGGGCCGAATGGTGAGACTCGGGTAGTGCGCTTATTGAAGAGGGAGGGCTCTAGTAGGCGGAAGCCACTGCCTGATGGGGACGTCATTCTTATCACGGGTGGAGCGAGGGGCATCGCGGCGGCATGCGCGGAGTTTCTCGCTAGCGCCCGTCACTACACCTTTGTCCTCCTTGGAACAACCCACCTCAGTAAAAGGGCCCAAAAGATGTCTCGGTTCGATAATAGTCAATGGGCTGAAGAGAAGCAGCGAGTAATGGATCGTCTCAGGCGTCAGGGCACTCCCTTGACGCCAATTGTAGTGGAGAAGGAACTTGGAGTGCTCAAGGCAGAAACCGAGGTCTTCAACACTGTGTCGCGACTGAAGGCACGAGGAGCCGAGGTGGTATATCGAGCCGTTGACATTTTGGACGGCCATGGCGTCAGCCGAGTTATCAAGGAGGTGGCCGAACTCTGCGGAAGAATTGATGTGCTTATACACGCGGCCGGGGTCGATGCCAGCAAAGCCCTCCGCTCAAAAAATCAGGAACAGATGATGCGCGTCTTCAACGTAAAAGTAAAAGGCATGAAAAACATACTTCAGGCACTCGAATCGCATAATATCTCGCCTAAGAAAATCATAGGCTTCGGCAGCGTTTCAGGCAGATTCGGCAACAAGGCCCAAGTTGACTATTCTGCCGCGAATGACTCATTGGCACACCTGTTGCGATGGGTAGATAGACGCTGGGACGTCAGGACAACCACCATAGCTTGGGCACCGTGGTCTGACATTGGCATGGCTGCACGAGGCAGCGTTGAGAAGACGCTGCGATCGGCCGGAATTGATTTCATTCCTCCCCACAGAGGGTCGCAGATCCTCGCAGAAGAGATGGAAGTCGTGGAGGAGCATGGTGAAATAGTGGTTGCCGGTAGCCTGGGGCCTTTTGCTGAGACTGCATTTGGCTTCGTGGAGGAACTCCCAAGAACAACACAGGGACCTATACCGCTCAATTGGGCGGGGCAGGACGTGGTCATCGAAGAAGAAGCCACGGGAAAATATCTGCGGGCAAAGGTTACACTCAATCCTAGCCATCTACTTCTGGCGCACCACCGAATCGATCGGGCCTGCGTCCTGCCTGGAGTGGGTGGGCTTGAAATTATTGCGGAGGCTGTTTCACGTATTGATGAAGGCCGAAAGCCTCACACATTCAAGAAGTTAGAGTTTATACGGCCTATAAAACTGTTCAAGAATGAAACGTTCGAGGTAGAGGTTGAAGTGGAAAGATTCAACTCAAACGAAAAAGGGGCCTTGTTTCAGGCACAGATAAGGTCATGGATGACTGACAAGAATGGTAGAAAGGTAGGGGATCAAAGGGTGCATCATGTGGCTCATGTCACTACAGGCACTTCCCCAGACCTTGTGGCAGGCGAGGCAACTACCGTCTCAGGCGAAGATACAATCTTTATTGCCGGTTCGGAGATCTATGACGTGTTCTTCCATGGGCCGGCGTTTCGTTTTCTCGATCATGTTTTAATAGACGAGGCCTCTGCCAAAGTCATGTTCCGTTTCAGCAAAACCGCAGAACTAGCCTCAATGTTTAAGACCAGCGGTCCTCCTGGTTTGGAGGCCTGCTTCCAAGCCTGCGCTGCCTTTGCCATAGAGTCGCACGGTGTAATGGCGCTGCCTGTAGGAGTGGAACGCATCGAGATATTCAATTCCGACAAAATGCCTTTTACTGGTCACCTAACTTTCACCCGAATGGATGAGGACAGAGCGACCGGCAGACGCCTATTCTTATTTGATGGGTACGTTTCGGATGATCGGGATGAAGTGATCCTAAGAGTTGCACGTATCTCGATGATCGAGATGCCTGGACAGAAAAGTTTCCCTGGAAGGGTATCCGAGGTGCTGACATGTGCGACGGAATTGCTGGCATCGGCAACCAATGGCAATCCGGACCAAATTAATTTGGCTCAAGAAGAATATGATGAATACAAGTATCATCGTACGCCAAAGAGAGCCCAGGAGTGGCTTGCCGGCAGACTTGCTGTAAAGAGAGCTGTGGGTCGGCTCATGGAGAAATCGGGAGCTGCGGCAGTTTCTCTGGCAGACATTGTTATCCATCAAGATGAATTGGGAAAACCAACAGTGGAGATACGTGATACTTCTACCTCAGGGTCTTATGAGATCTCCCTGTCCCATTCAAATGGGTTTGTGGCAGCGGCGGCCAGCGATTATACGGCCTTTCGAGGGCTTGGTATAGACTTAGAAAAGGTTAAGCCTAGAAGTAAAGCCTGGGTGGAAGACTATTTCACCGAAGACGAGAAAAGATCTGCAGAGGCTTCCATGGATAAATGGGCCTACCTCACGGCCCTGTGGTCCCTCAAGGAAGCAAGCTTAAAGGCCTTGGGAATAGGCTTGCGCATGGATCTTCAAGACATGAATATTAGCATCAACGAGGACAGCGGTCGAGCACGCATCGAGTTTAGGAACGGCCACGCCAAAGATCTAAACCTCGATCCACACAAAATAGAGGCCCGGGCTGAGTGCCGCAGAGGCACAACCATAGCCCGGGTCCTGATAAGGAATTGAGGATAGGAGGACTTCAGGCTCCCAGTTTCTCTATTATCCTCACAAGTTCATCAGTTTTTTCCTCTAGTAGGCCCTTGTCCTGGCGCGTCTCGACGTTGAGTCGTATGACGGGCTCTGTGTTCGAGGGCCTGAGATTAAATCTCCAACGGTCAAACTCCATGCTCACCCCGTCGATACGATCTATAGAGATTGCATCGTTCTTATAATATTCCTCTACTGACTGCATAACCGCTATGGGGTCAGAGACGGTCCGGTTGATCTCACCGCTGACTGGATATTTCGCCATGCGGGCCTTCACCAGTTCAGATAATGGCCGGCCTTCCATGCTGATTGTCTGAATCAGCAGTAGCCAAGGAATCATACCGCTGTCGCAGTATGCAAATTCCTTGAAGTAATGATGCGCGGACATCTCGCCGCCATACACAGCGTCTTCCTTTCGCATTCTGTCTTTGATAAAGGCGTGGCCGGACTTGCTCATTACCGGAATGCCTCCGTGTTCATGCACTATTTCGACGGTATTCCAAATCAATCTGGGGTCGTGGACGATCTTTGAGCCTGGTCTATCTCTCAAGAAAGCCTGGGCAAGAAAGCCCACTAAGTAGTACCCTTCTATGAATTCGCCTGTCTCATCAAAGAAGAAACAACGGTCGCAATCCCCATCCCACGCAATCCCAACATCCGCTTTATTAGCGATTACCGCATCGATTGTGACGCCCCGGTTTTCAGGCAAAATGGGATTGGGGATGCCGTTGGGAAAGCTGCCGTCCGGTGCTGAGAATATTTTAATGAATTCAATAGGAAGTCTCGGTTCAAGCCTTTCTAGTATTGGACCCGCGCAGCCGTTGCCGCAGTTCATCACCACCTTTAACGGCGCGATTTTCTTTACGTCGATATATGAGAAGAGGTGGTCTATATATTCCTCTTTAGTATTGACATTCGTGACGACTCCCTTTGGATATGCCACTTCACCAAAAGAATGCTCCATAACCATACGCTGTATATCCTTCAAGCCGGTATCCGCACTGATGGGACGTGATTCCTCTCTCACCAGTTTCATTCCGTTGTAGTCTGCGGGATTATGGCTTGCGGTCACCATGATGCCGCCGCCCAACTGCTTGCATGACGTGACAAAATATATTTCTTCGGTTGCGGAGAGCCCGATATCGACCACGTTGCACCCGTGATCGGCGAGTCCGTTTTCCAGTGCCTGGGAAATTGCGGGACTGGTGAGCCTAATATCGCGACCGACGCACACGCTCTTGGGCCTTAGAAATTCACCGTAGGCGCGTCCGATGAGGTAGGCGACCTCTTCGTTTAATTCGTCAGGGATGCGTCCCCTAATGTCATAGGCTTTGAAGCTATTGGATACTTGCGATGAAAAGTGAGTCATTGGTAGCTCCTCCCTCGATCTCATTAAGAAATGGGCTATCGATTTTAAGCAGTTCCCGAGATGCTGCCAAATTGATTGGCCCTCAAAGCAGATGCTCGTAGCCGCGCTCAACAAGTACAGACTGTAATCTCTTGATGTCCTGCGCCGAATCTTTGTGACAAACTAATACAGCGTCAGGAGTTTCCACAACAACAAGGTCGTTAACGCCCAAAAGGGTCACGAGGCGAGACCCGGCCGACACCACGCAATTCTTGCTACCTATCTGTATAACATCACCTCGAGCCGAGTTCCCGCTGGCATCGGTTTCCCACACTTCGTGCAGCGCTGGCCAACTACCCACGTCGTTCCACGGCACTCTCAGCGGTATCACCAATACGTTTCGGGCTATCTCCATAATCCCATTGTCTATGGATACGCTTGGGAAGCTCGGGTAAACCTTACTGACAACCTCTCTTTCTTGCGTTGTATTCAGACGGTGCGATATCTCATTCATGCCCAGGTATATGTCGGGAAGATGCTCCTTGAAGGCATCGAGGATGGTCGATACGTTCCACAAAAACATCCCGCTGTTCCAAAGATAGTCGCCGCCGGCCAAGTAGTGCGCAGCCGTCTGTCTGTCAGGTTTTTCCACAAACCTATCGACCCGATGAGCCGCCCTGTCTCCGCTCCCGAATACCTTTTCTCCAATTTTTATGTATCCATAGCCAGTTTCAGGCCTCGTGGGTTGAATACCGAAGGTGACCAGAGCTCCATACTCTTGACCGATATCGGCTGCAAACTTGGCGCACGCAATGAACTCGGACACCTCTCCAATGATATGGTCTGCCGGGAGAACTAACATAACGGCATGAGGATCCCGCGCTGCCAGCTTAAAAGCTGCCAAAGCAATGCACGGCGCAGTGTTTCTTCCGTACGGTTCAACGACAAGCCCTACATCCCCAAGTTCAGGAATTTCGTCCCGAATCTGTTCAGACTGCTCCTCAATGGTAACAATCATTATCCTTTCCATAGAGACGAGACCAAGGACCCTTTCCACCGTAGTACGCAGTAGCGAGCGGTCACCGGCAATGCGCAAAAGCTGTTTGGGCTTCTTCCTCCTACTCTCAGGCCAGAATCTCGTCCCGCTCCCCCCTGCAATGATCACCGCATACAGCATCAATCTTATCCTTTCTGTTCTATTGGTGATATACTACCTTAGGAGTCAATTTGACTGCCGAATATAGGATAGCCTCAGACAAAAACAGTGACGTGTGCGCGAGATAAATAATTATTCAGGGCGTATTGACTCGCTCGCTCCCATTGCAATCATTAATTTACCAGAATTACTGCGTAAAATGCCTTTGAATTGACCACCTTTCCTAAGCATTCTCGAATCGTATCTTTCCCTAAACCGCCCCTAAAAAGACCTACTAAGCTTTGCGATCGGACATTATATTATCGTGGGAATCGGAATCCTTTTTCAGAGTCAGAGTGGCTTGGGCAATGAGATCCACCAATGTTACCAAACGAGGTTTGGGAGGCACCATAAAGATTTGTTCGAATAGGTCATCGCCTAATTCCCTGCGGAAAAAGGCCTCGGCGTCAAATGACTGGTGCCAGCAATCCACTGCCTTGAAGCAAGGTTTTCCCATAGCCTCCCGACGGCAATAGCTGAAAGTCACCTGACCTCCGAGCCGAGGACATCTCATCTCACGGTCGTATGGAGGCTGCGCGGAGGGTTCTCTCTGGTCAATGTCCAATTATAATGACTCCTATCTCCGAATGATCGAGCCTTTGTTCCCATCACTAATACTACCTAATCTAGGTAGGCGACTATTTGCGCTTTATGTACAGCAACAGATAACGTAACTTACTGTAAAAATGTCTGATTAGAGGAATGCCCTCCGGCCTGCAAGTGTACGATCTAAAATTCTCGCCCAGCCTGCGTCGTCCAAAATGACAGTAGCTCCAAAT
>Ga0172369_10000301_pt1 | contig 73081 bp, 77 predicted proteins | sample LakKiv25m_FD_114539 | JGI IMG/M metagenome (GOLD analysis project Ga0172369, IMG submission 114539) | Freshwater microbial communities from Kabuno Bay, South-Kivu, Congo - kab_022012_11.25m | ecosystem: Environmental > Aquatic > Freshwater > Lake | place: Democratic Republic of the Congo... | reverse complement strand
TGGACCGCTCGGAAACAGTGAATATCTTCGAAACAATGCTCAAGGAGGTGGACTACATTCGGTAACATTATCATTTGAACCAACGATCTGTCTTCGGTAACATTATCATTTGACTTGACAGGGCAGGCACGCCAGGCAACAGCGAGTTTTTTCGTGCAGGTAAAAAGATCGAAATTTTACAATATTTTACATTCATATCATACTCTGATAATCTCCTAACCTTAGAATACATACATAATTCATAAAGGAGATAATAATGAACAAAATCAAATATGGCCTTTGGAAGTTTTCCCTGCTTTCGCTCATCATCACCCTCACAATGGCAATATTGCCTGTCCCTTCTGTTTCTGCTGCAGGGCTTTTAGCCGATGATACTCCCCCTCCATCTACATCAGACAGAACCCTTCGTCTGTCATTCGTCTGGGAACGTTTGCAAATAGCGTACGACCACCAGGGTCTCCGTCTGGATCGTGCGAAAGCCTTCCTTGTAATCCTTCAAGACAGGCTCGATCTAGCCAACAAAAATGGCAAAGACACTTCTGCAGTTCAAGCAGCCCTTGATGTTTTTTCGCAAGCCATCAAGGATGCCAATCCGATTCATCAGAATGCGAAAGGTATCATTTCATCCCACAAAGGATTCGATTCCGATGGAAAATTAACTGATCGTATCCAAGCATTGGAAACAATTCGCTCGCTTGGTCGATCCATTCAAGAAGTCCGTGGGCTTGTCAGTAACCCGCTCAAACTATTACGGGATGCCTTAATAGCGTTTCGGGCGGCAAATAGACCAAATTAAATTCAATCCCTGAATAACTATTAGATCTAAGACCATGGAACATGACTCCACCATGTTCCATGGTTCTATTGCCTAAGATCAATGAACAATACTTCTTCAGACCATATGTCGTCCTCATCAGCGAATTAAAGGAATATCTGAAATTTATTGTGAATTTGACCATAGATGCGAGTTGGCTTACAATAAAATCTGAAATAAATTCATAACCATATTTGTGATCTGACATATTACCCAGCCAGTTGATAGAAGGAGAAAACATGTCCAAAAAAATCATAAAAACAAATAAAGCTCCAGCCGCACTGGGACCTTATTCCGTTGCTATTCAAACAGACACAATGGTATTTACAAGTGGCCAGGTCGGGTTGGCACCGGATGGAACAGAATTGGTGGCTGGTGGAATTGAAGGTCAAACCCGGCAGGTCCTCACTAACTTAAAGAATGTTTTGGAAGCCTCCGGATCAGGGTTGGAATATGTGGTGAAAACAACCGTCTTCCTGCAGAATATGGGCGACTTTGCAAAAATGAATGCGATCTATGCTGAGTTCTTTAGCCAGGATCCACCGGCGCGCTCCACTGTTGCAGTAGCCGGGTTGCCCAAAGGGGCATTGATTGAAATAGAGACCACAGCCCTAATAAAGAAATCCTGACCGATCCTGATCTCAAACGACAAATGACTTCCCAGCTTATCCTGCTTGTAGACGATGAACCATCCATATGCGAGTTGGCACGTATGTACCTTGAACGTGATGGTTTTCAGGTCGAGAGCGTATATGATGGAGAGGCCGCTTTGGGATCATTTGAAAAGCTTCAACCTGCGCTCATTGTTTTGGACCTTATGCTCCCAAAACTGAATGGGTATGAAGTCTGCAAGAAGATCAGGTCCAGGGATGCCATGACCGCCATATTAATGCTAACCGCCCGGGATGATGATATTGACAAGATCATCGGATTGGAATTAGGCGCGGATGACTACATGACGAAACCCTTTAACCCACATGAACTGGTTGCCCGGGTTAAAGCGATCCTGAGACGCGCAGAACGGGTCTCCTCTGGTGATGAAATTCCTACTCGATTGGGAGATTTGATCATAGACAGTGGGCGGAGATCTGCCAAAGTAAATGAAACTGATCTCACATTACGCACAAAGGAATTTGATCTTCTCCTCACCCTGGTTCAAAATCATGGGCGCGTCCTTTCTCGGGAACAATTACTTCATAATGTCTGGGGCTATGATTTTTTGGGACAAACCCGTACAGTGGATGTGCACATTGCTCATTTACGAAAAATACTTTCAATGAGTTCTGTACAAATTGAAACTGTTTCCGGTATCGGCTATCGTCTGGTATCCTGATGTTTTCATCATTACGCTCCCGCTTATGGTTTAGTTATGCCATGATGATTGGTGCGAACCTATTCATCGTTGGCACAGTCCTTGTCATCTACCTGATCCGTAACCCATTGGAATATCGACAAACAATGACGCAACTTCGCAGGGTCGAATCGGTTCTACTGGCAGATAGCCCTAATTTTTCTGGATCATCACAGTTAACCCAACGATCCATCCTATCAAAATTCGATGATCTTTATCAGATCCGGTTCCTGGTTTTGGATAACCAACGTAATATTCTTTTCGATACAAGAGGAGATAATTCAGCCACATTTTCATTAAGAACAGTCCGGTTTCTCCGTCTAAAAGCTTACATCCGCGATACTGATAATCAGGCCTGGTTGGTTTTAATCAAACGAATTTCCTCCAGTGAGTGGCTAGTTCTGGCAGTTCCGCGCCCCAAAGTCCAAATTTTGGAGGTTTTGCGTGACGAAATGATCCCCCCATTCGCAATTTCAGGAATTATTGCCTTGTTAATATCACTTCTTATGGCATATGGATTAACTCGCTGGATCGCCAATCCTCTTCAGAAGATGCTCGAATCTGTCAACCAGTTTCCAGTTGAAAACGAACAAACCCTGCCGATCGAGGGACCACGCGAAGTAAAGAACCTTACTCGCGCATTCAATCAAATGATCAATCGCGTTCAAACAAACCAAAAATCCCAACGGAATTTTGTCGCAAACGTATCCCATGAATTAAAAACACCGATCACATCGATCCAGGGATTTTCCCAGTCCCTGATGGATGGTACTGCCAACTCACCAGCCCTGCAACAACAAGCTGCATCAATTATATTTACTGAGTCGGAGCGGATGCATCGCCTGGTTTTGGAATTACTTGACCTGGCGAGATTGGATGCAGGCTGTGTAGATTTTAATAATATACCTGTCACCCTTAAGCCTTTGATCCAAAGTGTGGTTGAAAAATTAAAACCTCAATTGGAACTCGCCCAGGTAGAACTAATAAACAATATTCCCGATCTTCCGGATATTGTATGTGACCCCGATCGGATTTCCCAAGTTTTCACCAATCTACTCGATAATGCCATAAAATTTACTCCACCAGATGGAGTTATTACCTTAAAGGGCTCTGCTACGAATAAAAGTGTCGAACTAATCATTATGGATTCTGGAATGGGAATTTCAAAAGAAGATTTACCCCATATATTTGAGCGCTTTTATCAGGGAGATCCTTCTCGCAAAGGAGGATCACAACATGGAACAGGGCTGGGATTGGCAATAGCTTATGAAATAGTTCAGGCACATAATGGTAGAATAGAAGTTCACAGCAAAGAAGGAGATGGTAGTATTTTTACCATTCAACTTCCGTTGCCAAAGGCATGACCATTTCTGAAGTGGAAAAATATATCCATAGTGAGATCAGGAAATATTTATTATTTCATAACGAAATTATGCAACTTGTATCCATAATTATCCCTTGTTACAATGAACAAAAGAGGATCCGTTCATTATTAGGTGCCATATACGCACAAACTTATCCTCGGAATTCCATTGAAGTCATAATAGCCGATGGGAACTCCACGGATAACACGCGTGCCATCATAGAAGGATTCGCATTAACCTGCCCCGACTTAAAAATCCTGCTCGTTGATAATCCCAGGCGAACGATACCATCCGGGCTTAACCTTGGAATTCGGGCTTCTCATGGAGATATCATAATCCGGATCGATGCCCATTCCCAACCTTATCCGGACTACGTTGAAAGATGTGTTGATGCGCTCGTCAGTGGTTTGGCAGAAAATGTAGGAGGAGTCTGGGAGATCCAACCAGGTGACACGACCTGGATGGCGCAATCTATCGCCAGGGCTTCATCCCTCCCCATTGCAGTGGGTGACGCAATGTATCGATATGCCACCAAACCTGCTTATGTAGAGACTGTACCCTTTGGAGCCTTCAAACGCGAAATGTTGGCGCTGGTAGGTTTCTACGATGAGACATTGTTAGCCAATGAGGATTATGAATTTAATTCACGGATCCTGCAGTCTGGTGGTCGTATATGGTTGGATCCAAAAATCCGGTCGCAATATTTCGCGCGCTCAACATTGATGGAACTATCAAGGCAATATTGGCGATATGGATTTTGGAAATGGAAAATGTTGCGCAGGTACCCCAAAACCTTAAGATGGCGCCAGGCATTACCACCCTTGTTTGTTTTGAGTTTGTTAATTGCAATAGGTGCTGCGATCATTCACCATCCGTTCTGGATAATTCCATCAGGTGAATTCATACTTTATTATCTGATCCTAATGGTATTCGGTTTACAAACATCCATGAATGATAGAAATTGGAAATTAATTCTGGGAATACCTCCTGCCATAACAACCATGCATTTTTCATGGGGTTTGGGGTTATTATGGAGTATCATTAAAGGTAATTCTATTATTAGAACGGATAAAAAGAATTGAATAACCCCATTTCTCCCAATGAGATCACCCAGTTAAAAACAACACGGTGGCGTTTTCGCCCAAGTGAACAACGCACTATTCTATTAATTGGAGATTTGCTGGTTGCCCTGCTGGCTTTAATCCTGGCATTATATGTTTGGGGAACTCGTCCAGATGAGTGGTTAAATTTCTCGTTGGATTTTCTACAGTTACGGGTTCAATTCTGGTTCTACTTGTTGCCAATGGTCTGGTTATTATTGATGATCGATCTGTACGATGTACGCAATGCAAACAATCTGGATACTACACTTCGGGGAATATTCACTACTGGATTGGCAAGTTTAATTCTATATGCACTTATATATCTTCTTTCTCCAAAAGGGTCATTACCCCGCATCGGGGTGGGTTTTTTCCTTATCATTGCCACCCTATTGACATTTGTATGGCGTTGGACCTATATCAAGATATTTACTGCTCCATCGGCAATACGTCGCGTGGCGATCCTGGGAGCGGGGGTTACCGGGAGCACACTGGCCCAGGCTTATAAAGCCATGAAATTAAAACCTTTCTTCCTGGTAGGGTTTATTGATGATGACCCGGCGAAGATGAACATGCAAATCGAAGATCTTCCGGTGATTTCGACAAGCGAAAACTTGCTTTCAACAATAAATAAATATGATATCTCCGAAATCGTGATCGCTATATCCGGGCAAATGAGTGGTGAAACTTTTCAAGCAATTCTTGATGCTCAGGAACGTGGTTTGGAAATCTCACAAATGCCTGCCACTTATGAGGAGCTTCTCGGACGTGTGCCCATTAAACACCTTGAGACAGATTGGATCATTCGTTCTTTTGTTGATGAAGCTCGCGTCAGTAAATTCTACGAATTGGGCAAACGGATTCTGGATATTCTTGGAGGGCTGGTTGGAGCAATAATTTTTTTGTTCATTTATCCAATTGTCGCCTTAATTATTATTATTGATAGTGGATTTCCTGTCACGTACATGCAAACCCGCTCTGGGAAAGGGGGAAAACCATACCAGATGCTCAAATTTCGCACGATGTTCCAGGATGCGGAAAAAGATGGAAAAGTTCAGCTCACGTTACAGAATGACACTCGGATTACTCGTGTAGGTAACATTTTGAGAAAAACTCATATCGATGAGCTCCCACAGTTCCTTAATGTATTGCAGGGGGTAATGAGCCTGGTTGGCCCCCGGTCCGAAAGACCGGAATGGATCATGGAATTCGAAAAACAGATCCCCTTTTATAGAGCCCGGTTACAGGTAAAACCAGGAATAACCGGTTGGGCTCAAGTAAATTATAGCTATTATGCCACAGTTGAAGAAATGGCTATAAAACTTGAATTTGATCTTTATTATCTCAAACATCGCAACATATTCATGGATGTGATCATCATCCTGCGTACAATCGGACAAGTTCTTCACTTTAGAGGCAGATAAGATGGCATCCTACCTGGTCACTGGAGGAGCAGGATTTATTGGCTCCCATATCGTTCAAGAATTAGTAAAAGATGACCAAAAAGTCCGTATCCTCGATAATTTTTCGACCGGTAAAAAAGAAAACTTGCAAGGATTTCTAAGAGATGTAGAAATCTTGGAAGGTGATATACGCGATCTTTCAACTGTATCCAAGGCAGTAAAGAATATTGATTTTATTTTTCACGAAGCTGCATTTGTTTCGGTCGCCCAATCCATGCTTGAACCCAAAACATGCTATGATATTAATGTCAACGGAACCGAAAACTTAATAGAAGAGGCCCGAAAATCCGGAATTCAGCGTATTGTTTTAGCTTCAAGTGCAGCAGTGTACGGAGAACCAGAAGCGATCCCGCTTTCCGAGGAGTATAAAACTAAAGCACTCTCGCCATATGCAGCTTCAAAAGTGATCAACGAGATCTATACGGATATGTACTCGCGGGTTTTTGGTATTGAAATTGTCGCTTTGCGCTATTTTAATGTTTTTGGACCCCGACAAGCACCCGACTCACAATATGCTGCCGCCATCCCCATCTTTATTCGTCGTCTTTTATCCAACGAAGAGATTACCATTTTTGGGGATGGAAACCAGACGCGTGATCTGATTTTTATTAAGGATGTCGTTCGTGCCAATATACTGGCAGCAAGTACCTCCGGCGTTGCAGGCAATATATTCAATATCTGCACAGGAGTAGAGACCAGCATTCAAGAGTTGGTGGATTCACTTCGAGGTCAATTCCCCGATTCACTCCCCATAAAACACGCCGATCCTCGTGCTGGTGATATTGTTCATTCCGTAGGAACTTCGCTAAAGGCAATGGAGATGCTTAATTTCCTTCCTCAAACAAGCTTGACTCAAGGTCTCTACCAAACCATTGAATGGATGCGTGCATGCGAATAAAACCCAGGTTTATCTTTAATAACCGTTACTATGTGATCGCCGGAGATCTACTTCTAACAATCGCCACGATCCTGATTTCGTTTGCATTAAGACTTGAGGGATCATTTTTCTTCTTCTATTTACCTGTTGCATATTGGATGATAGGGATAAGTCTAATTGTCAAACCTGTCATATATTCTTTGTTTGGTTTATATCGCCGATTATGGGCATATGCCAGCACGCGAGAACTAATTCTTATTGGATATACCGTCACCATCGCATCAGGATTCTTAACAGTTTTTACCATCTTTTTTTACTCACTTGGTCTAATTAAACCTGGGTTACCCAGATCCATTTTGATCATTGATTGGTTGCTTTCAATCATGGCTATAGGTGGTTTTAGACTCGCATTACGTCTTCTCTCTGAAAATCGGGGAGCTGTCAGCCGGGGTTTAAGTTCGGGTAAAAATAAAAATGTCCTCATCATTGGTGCAGGAGATGCCGGCGCCCTGGTTGTCCGGGAGATGCAGAAGAACCCTCAACTCGACTTGATCCCAATAGGCTACCTGGATGATGCAGCTGAAAAACAAAAACAGCAGATCTATGGAGTTCGCGTGGTTGGAACCCTGGATGACCTGGGAAAGGTCTTATACAACCGTCGTGTAGATGAAGTCATCATTGCAATCCCAAGTGCCGGAGGCAACCTTGTTCGCCAAGTCTCAGATATTTGCCGGTTAAAAGGTGTTGCATTTCGAACCATGCCAGGTATTTTTGAATTGATCGGTGGAAATGTCAGTGTAAACCGGCTGAGGGAAGTTGATATTACGGACCTTCTCCGTCGTCAACCTGTCCGCCTGGATATTGGATTGGTAGGCGCCAGTTTGCGGGATAAAAGGATCCTTGTTACAGGGGCAGGAGGCTCGATTGGACGTGAACTTTGTCGTCAGATTGCTCTCTGGCAACCAGCCAGCCTGACCATCCTGGGACATGGTGAGAATTCAATTTTCGAGACTTTGCTTGAATTAATTAATGAACACTCAACCCTCTCGATCCACCCTGTCATAGCAGATATCCGCGATCTTCCTCGCCTCCAAAATATATTTGAAACACTGAATCCACAAGTGGTGTTCCATGCAGCTGCTCATAAGCATGTTCCTCTCATGGAAGCCAATATAGAAGATGCGATCACAAATAATATTATTGGAACAAGAAATGTGGTCGAAGCAGCTGTTGCGAGTAAGGTCGAACGTTTTGTCATGATCTCGACCGATAAAGCTATTCGTCCAATCAATGTCATGGGCGCTACGAAACGTTTGGGAGAAATGATCGTGTTGGAAGCCGCCCAACGCTCGGGTTGTGCTTTTTCGATTGTTCGCTTTGGAAACGTTCTAGGCAGCCGAGGCAGTGTGGTCCCCTTATTTAAAAATCAGATCGCAAAGGGAGGTCCGATTACAATAACACACCCGGAAATGACGCGCTACTTCATGACCATTCCCGAGGCTGTTCACCTTGTACTTCAGGCTGCAGCAATGGGCAATGGTGGTGAAGTATTTCTATTGAATATGGGTAAACCTGTTCGAATCCTTGACCTGGCAGAAGATCTGATCCGGTTGTCAGGACTTGAACCTGGAAAGGATATTGAAATTACATTCACAGGGATACGCCCGGGAGAAAAACTAAGTGAAGACCTTTGGGAGGAGGGAGTTCATTATCAACCCACTGCCCATCCGGAAGTCTTCCGCCTCGCAGAAGAAGAGAGCATCATTGATTTATCACTGACAACCACGATAAACCAACTGCAATCGCTTGCAGAATTCGGGAAAATTACCGAGATCCTTGACCTTCTGGATTCTGCAATCCCAAGTGCCAATGTCCGGGTGATGTCGTCTCCAGATCTGACATCAGTGGTCTGAGTGATCCAATGCCCACCATCAAACTAGAGGAATGGAATCAATTCCTTTCAATCCATCCTGAAGCGCATTTTATGCAAACTGGTGAATGGGGAGAATTAAAAGCATGTTTCGGTTGGGACGCAGTTAGAATAACCGCAAAATCTGTTGGGGCTCAGATCTTGTTTCGAAAATTACCTTTTGGCCTGACCATAGCCTACATTCCCAAAGGTCCTATTGGTAAGAATTTTGTGGATATCTGGCCCGAAATAGACCGGGTATGCCATGACCATCATGCGATTTTTTTAAAAGTGGAACTGGATTCCTTTCAAAACGATCAAGTATTTCAGATGACCGTTTATCCCGGTTTCAGGATCAGCAAATACAATATTCAACCTGCGAACACAATCCTTCTAGATATAGCTGATAATGAAGTATCCATACTCCAAAGAATGAACCAGAAGACACGCTATAACATAAAACTCTCAGCTCGAAAAGAAGTGATGGTCCAAACATGGAATGACATTTCTTCATTCCACGAAATGATGACGACGACTGGAAGCCGGGATAAATTTGGAGTTCATTCAAAGTCATATTACCAGCGTGTCTATGATCTTTTCCATCCAACTGGGATGTGCGAATTGCTGGTAGCAAAATACGATAATAAGCCTTTAGCCTCCATAATGGTGTTTGCCCGGGGTAAACGAGCCTGGTATGTTTTCGGTGCATCTTCAGATGCTGAAAGGAACCGCATGCCTGCTTATCTACTGCAATGGGAAGCGATTCGGTGGGCCAGGGATCATGGTTGTCAAGAATTCGATCTTTGGGGTATCCCTGACTTACCCGAACAGATTCTGGAAACAGCTTTCACCCAGCACAATTCGGGTCTGTGGGGAGTTTATCGATTTAAACGCGGTTTTGGTGGAAATATAAGACGATCTGTTCAGGCTCTCGATAAAGTATACATGCCCTGGTTATATTCCTTTTATCTATGGCTTATGGCAGGCAGGGAAATCGAAAGATGAAACTTTTTTCAGGTCTTCCATCAGAATGGAATGAGCTGGTTGCTTCCTTACCCAATTCACATCTCCTACAATCTTGGGAATGGGCTGCTGTTAAAGCCAAATATAGCTGGAAACCCACCCCTTACATCTGGGATGATCTCAAATCCAATTTGCCCAATAAGAAACCGATCCTGGCAGCCGCGATGATCCTTAATAGAATCATACCGATCAAGGGGTTTTCAGCCAAACTGTGCATTTTGTATATACCCAGGGGACCCATCATGGATTGGACGAATAAAGAGTTATGTCTGAGGGTGTTAAATGATCTGCAACGATATGCCAGTAATAAGCATGCCATCTTTATCAAGATTGACCCCGACCTCGTTGTTGGGACAGGCATCCCAGGCAATGTTGATCAGCAAGATAACAAAGATGTTGCTTTCATACAAAATAAGCTTATATCTCGAAATTGGATATTTTCGAATGAGCAGATTCAATTTCGGAACACAGCCATGATCGATCTTGATCTCCCAGAAGAAGAAATCAGATCAAATTTCAAGCAAAAAACCAGGTACAACATTAATCTTGCTTCAAGGAAAGGTGTGGTCGTTCGTACCGGGACATTGGATGACCTGCCATTACTTTTTGATATGTATGCAGAAACTTCCATTCGTGACGGGTTTGTAATAAGAGATGAAGCTTACTACCAGACTGTGTGGAAATCATTTATGAACTCCCAGGATAAAAAGAACAACCTTTTTGCTGTACCGCTGATCGCTGAATTTGAAAGTGAACCAATTGCGGCAGTATTCGTTTTTGGTTTTGCTAACCGGGCATACTTTTTGTATGGGATGTCCCGGGATATCCATAGGGAAAAAATGCCTAATTACTTGTTGCAATGGGAGGCAATCAAACTTGCCAAGGTAAATGGCTGTTCACAATATGACCTCTGGGGAGCACCGGATGAATTTAACGATGAGGATCCATTATGGGGAGTGTTTCGCTTCAAGACCGGTCTTGGAGCTTCGGTCATTCGTACTGTAGGAGCCTGGGATTTCCCAACGAATGCTTTGATCTATAAAATCTATACAAGAACCCTACCAATAATCTTAAATTTAATGCGTTCGCATGGTAGATCAATGACTAAAAGATCGCTGGATAATTAATCAAAAGGATAGATCCATGATCCCACGAATAACATTTGCCCATTTACCCACTCCGGTAGAAGAATTACCCCGTCTTTCAAAGTTCCTGCAGGGACCGAAAATATTCGTCAAACGTGATGATCAAACTGGGCTTGCCTTTGGCGGCAATAAAACCCGCAAGTTGGAATATCTTGTGGCAGATGCCTTAGCCAGGAGTGCAAAGACCCTGCTCACTACCGGCGCTGGGCAATCCAACCACTGCCGGCAGACAGCCGCCGCAGCTGCACGATTCGGATTGGCTTGTGTTTTGGTCATGGTAGGCAAGGAACCTGTGTCCCCCAGTGCCAACTTGATCCTGGATGAACTCTTTGGAGCGAAAATAATCTGGATTGAAGATAGATCTGATCGTGATCGGGTTTTGCAAAAAACTTATGAAGATCTCGTTGCATCGGACCAGGCACCATATTTGGTTCCATACGGAGGATCAAATCCAATCGGTGCATTTGGGTATTCAAAAGCCTTGCAGGAGTTCATTTCTCAAAAAGTTCCTGTCGATTGGATCATTATTGCATCTTCATCTGGAGGAACACAGGCTGGTCTTACCTGCAAAGCCCGTTTATTAGATTATTCCGGGAAGATTCTAGGTATCAGTATTGATGAACCCAAAGAAAAACTAAAAGCTCATGTAGCCAAGCTTGCTTCGGAAATTTCTGTTTTGGAAAATACCCCCATCAGGATAAAACCTGAAGAAATTTTGGTGAATGAGGATTATTGTGGTGCAGGTTATGGAGTTTTCACCAACCTAGAAAGAAATGCAATAAAAATCTTTGCTGAGTATGAAGGACTATTACTCGATCCTGTCTATACAGGTCGTGCGGCAGGCGGATTTTTAGATCTAATCACCAAGGGTTTCTTTAATAAAAGCGACAGGGTATTATTCTGGCATACAGGTGGGCAACCAGCATTATTTGCAACTGCTTATACAACTGGAACCAGGTAGGTCATATAAACCCAACCCTTACCGAAATAAGCCCATTTATCTGCAACTTCTGTGACCGTTATGATCTCGTCTTTCCATAAATAACCAATCTTACTGCCATCTGGTTTGTCGCGCACCCATAAGGCGGTAGCGACGACCTTGTATTTTTGTTCAATCAAACCGGGCTCTGTGATAACCTCAGGTGGGTTCTCAGGAATTGGCTTGGTCTCAGGTTGATCGACTTTTACCACATACCAGGCTGCAACATAACCAACCAGACCATTTGGATCCGACACATTCAGCCATTGACCTTCTATCCCAATCTTTCTTGTTGCTGGATCTATTTCCTCCAGAACTTTTAGATAAGTACCCACTGCTTCAGCACCCAAGGTAGCCGATGTCGTATTCGGCTTTGCACGCAAGCGTAATCCCAGCGTACCAACTTCTTTGGCAACAGCTACGAACAAGGTGGCAGGAGGAAGTGGTGGTTCAGGTAAAGTGGAAGGTACCAGATCTACAAACCAGGCAGCTACGTATCCTTGACGGTCTTGAGGGTCTGATACATTTAGCCATTGACCTATTACTCCTATTTTTGGCAGAGCCAATTTCGAATCTCCCAAGAGCTTTAATTTCGTTCCAGCTACTTCTCCTGCCAATACCTGGGCAGAGGTATCAGGCTTTGCCCTCAATCGCAGTGCCTGGGTGCCAACTTCTTGGGAGACAACTACATAAACATCGGGTTCAACCGGAATTGGTTTATTTTCTTCATCCGGGTCAACCCCAAACATCCGGTAATATCCTTCATCTGTGAACACATTCCAATCCAGATGATAATTGATATTTTTATCAAAGCCTTTCACCTCTACATAACTCTCAAATTGACGACCTATACCCTTAATTATTTTCGCCTGGTTTGCGATCTCCACCATTTTGATAATATCAAAATCTTTCCCAAGTTCATTTTGTTTTGTCATCCACCATGCGCTATCATAATAACGAAAGTAACGGGCTTCCCAATAATTGTTCTTGGTCACCCAACCACCCATTTCCGGAGCATACTTGCTTATAAACCAATCAGCAGAATAACTTCCTACCGGAACATTTACTTTATTTTTTGAAGCTATGTCAAATTTTGTATAGTAGTTATTAAGTTGGGCAGGAGTGAATCGGCTGGCATAAGCAGTTGCCAGGTCCTGACGCATATAGGCAGCCCAATCTGTCCAATATTGTTCATAATCATTAAACATAGAGGCGGGACCAAATTTTTCAACAGTGGATTTATAAAAATTTATTTGACTGTTCAAATCTTTGGTCGGATCCACCCAGTGGTATCCCGCAAAAGGTATACCGATCCGATTGGCATTATCAATGTGCGTTTGAGCCATGGTATCCTGAGAAAGTCCATAGCTTAGACGAATGATAACCCCATCCAGAATGGGAGCCAGGAGATCCCATTGAGCCGGGGAAAGATTATTATAATAACTGACGTCAATTATTAGTTTCATGGCGCGCTCTCGTTCTTTTTATGAGTATCTCATGTTCGATCATCGGATGATTAATTACACATTCCTTTTGCTAGCATTCGATTGATTTGAAACGATTTTACCGGCAATGAGAATAAGAAACCCTGACCAAAATTACAATTCAATTCCTGTAACAATCGTTGTTGTCCTACAGATTCAACTCCTTCAGCCACAACTTCCTTATCCAATTGGATGCCAAGTTCTACAATTGTCCGAACGATCTCAATATCTTTTTGATCATCAGCCATCCGCGCAACGAACAATTTGTCTAGTTTAATATTATCAATTGGGAACTTGTGTAATATATTCAAGGAGGAATAGCCTATTCCAAAATCATCCAGATATATCTTTACTCCCAACGATTTTAATTGAGTAAGAATGAATAATGCGGAATCTGTCTCTCGAATAATGGATGATTCTGTGATTTCAAGGATCAATGAGCCAGGCGCAGGTTGATTTTCTTCAATCACTTTTCTTACGATTTCGATCAACTTTGCATCTTCCAATTGTTTTGCGGAGATGTTTACACTAACGGATAGTGGAGGTTCCTGGGGAAATTTATCCTGCCAAGATCGCAATTGTTTACATGCCACTTTAAGGACCATTTCCCCTATCGCCCCTATCAGACCATGTTCTTCGGCAATATGAATAAAATCATCCGGATTGATCAAACCTTTTTCGGGATGATGCCAACGAACGAGCGCTTCAAAACAAATAGGGCGGTTCGATGAAAATGAAATGATCGGCTGGTAGAAAACTTCAAATTCATTATTCTTTATGGCTTTCCTCAGATCATTTAATGTAGTTAATAGTTGCCTGGCTTGATATAACATGTCTTCATCATAAATGGCATAGCAACCACCCCCAAAGTCCTTGGCACAATACATGGATGCATCAGCGTCCCTAAGAATATCAGATGGATTGTCATAGGTTACTCTTCCCATCGTGATCCCAATACTGGCCGAAGTGAATACCTCGTGTGATCCGATAATGAACCCTTTGGCCAGGCATTGTTGGATTCTTTCAGCTGCGTAGATCACATCCCCCATATCCTTGATGTCAACCAATAACACAACAAACTCATCCCCGCCAATCCTGGCTACCGTATCCACATCCCGCACACAATCAATTATCCTTTGTCCAACAGCGGCTAACAATTGGTCTCCTGCCCGGTGACCCAGACTGTCGTTGATAATCTTAAATTTATCCAGGTCCAGGAGCAGGATGGCATACGCATTCTTTTCTTCTCTCTTAAACCGACCTAAGGCCTGGCTCAAACGATCGAAGAGCAATGCCCTGTTAGGTAATCCTGTCACCAGGTCATGATATGTATGGTATTGAGAACGTTCTTCCACAATGGATCGTTCTTCGATCGCTATTCCTAATTTGTTTGAAAGATTCAGATTTTCGTTTGCAATACCTGCCAACAAACCCAGGTTTTTACATAGGTTTATTTCATCTAAGGAAAAATCTCTAAAGTCTCTGCTCTCACGGATTTCGAGTAAGATTTGGGCTTGCCCCAATCTTTTTACTGGAAGAAGCAAGATCGATTTGCACGAACTTGAATTTAGAACCAGTTTTTGATCATCAGATAAATCTTTGTCATCCATATGGATGATTTTATGGTCCACCAGTTGCAGGGAGAACTCCCAATTATTATCTGATAATGGGTTTATGAAACTCGTTCTTGTTGTCTTTTCATTTACACTTGAAAACTCTCCAAACCCTTTAGCAACCATTTCAAATTCATTTATTTTCCCATTTTCAGAATAAAAAATAAAGATGCTTGTCACATCAAGGAGAGAGATTATTTTCTCTGCAAGAGAATTAAAAATCCTGGCAGAATTATTGATGTCTGAAAACAATGTAATCGATTCCAAAAATGTGTTTTTTTCGAGACTCAATTTTCCGGTCTCGATTTCCAACAATTTAATGGTTTTTTCTGTTAATATTTTGTCTGTGATTTCTTCCAGGAATAGTATTTTTGTTTCGAATATTTCTTCTATTTTGGAAATCTTCAAACTCCGACATAGGTACCATCTGCCATTTTCCATGAACTCACACGACTTAATTTTTTCATCCAATATTTCCAGGGGTAGATTCATTAAGATCTTTTGGATTGGATGACCAATTAATTTCGTCTTTGATAGATTTAATAACTTGAGGACAGCCGGATTTAGATCAATAATTTTGTTTTCATTATCCAGCACTAAAGTTGGTGTGTTGGTCATCCCAAAGGCTTTTTCTTTGATCCTTGAATTTGTATCAGCGTTTTGTTTGTTGGATATCTGGGATGTAAGGACAGCGAATAATCCACAAGAAATATAAAAGATTATTCCAGGCACGAAATTCTTACTCGTGAAACCAAATTGAAAGACATAAACAAAGTTAAGGCACAGACCCAAGATCAGCGCCACAGATTTCCAACCTGGGAAAATTTGTTTTCTCATCATTTGAAAAAATTATATGGTTATACCCGGGTTGTTGAAATACCAAAACGTTGGCATGTAACGCGTTAATTATGACTACTTTCATATCGGATGAGTGGTCAAAAATGACTAAGCGTATTAAGGTGAAATATTGGAAATTTTATGCAAACTGGATCAGAGTCTCACCCGGATATCCAATGCCATTGCCCCGGTTTTGAAAACCCGTAGAGGATTGATCTCGATCTCATTAACCTCTGGAATCTCATCTACCAGGAAAGATAGTCTCTGCAGGATTTCTTTAACAGAATCAAGATCTGCCCTGGGTATGTTCCGATACCCATTTAATTTTCTACCTGCCCAGGTTCCTTTAATAAGATTATCTGCATCATCATCCGATAATGGGGTCAGATCAAATGCAACATCTCTTAGCCCTTCTACTTCAATTCCCCCTGATCCAAACATCATAAGTGCACCAAATTGTGGATCTCTCACACATCCGATAATAACTTCCTGTCCATCTGGGGTCATTTGCTGGACATGAACACCATTCAATCTAGCCTTGGGATTCACTGATTTAACTTTTTCGATTATAGACGTGAACCCGGTCTCAACTTCTTCGTTTGTTTGAATATTCAATAAAATCCCACCTGCATCTGACTTATGTTGAATATCAGGTGAAGCAATTTTTAATACAATCGGAAATCCGATTTCTGTTGCGATCGATCTGGCTTCGCTTATGTTGGCTGCCAACATACCATCAGGAACGGGAATTCCATAGGTTTGCATCAATTGCTCAATTGTATCCTGGTCCAACCACGAACCCCGGGGGATGTTCTTAAGCAATTCGTGCCCTCTCGTTATATCGATATCTGCAAATATTTCCAGATTACCATCTTTTTTATTCAAATATTCCGCCCTCCGTGCCAGGACAGACAATGCTGATGCAGCTCTTTCTGGGAAACGATATTCAACCACTCTGGCCCGGCGAAAATGAATGGAAGCTTCCTGAATCAGATGTTCTCCCATAAGTGCAACAACTACCGGTTTGATGGAGGCTTGAATGATGGGGATCAATTCATCCGCAACTTCTACTGCAGGGTGCATGGGAGGAGGGGGAAGAATAACCATCGCTCCATCCACTTCGGGGTCATCCAGCAAGATTTTTAAACAATCTGCATATACTTGGGGTGATGCAGAGGCTAACATATCGATTGGATTGTTCAATCCTGCTGCATCAGGTAATAATGAATCAAGTTGGCTGATCGTTCCAGGATGAAGATCTGCCAGAAACAGACCATAAGTTTCCAAGGCATCTGCCGCTATAACGCCTGGACCACCTGCATTGGTTAATACAGCAATTCGTCGACCTTGCAGCAAAGGACAGCATGCCAGAGCCGAAGCCCAATCAAACATTTCTTCACTGCTTGATGCCCTAAAGATCCCTGTCTTGTTAAATGCTGCCTGATAAGCGTTGTCCTGTCCCGCCAATGCACCAGTATGCGAGGCAGCAGCCCTTTGACCACTCTCAAATCGGCCGACCTTTAAGGCAATGATTGGTTTCAGATTGGAAATTAAGGACGCTTCTTCGATGAACTTCCGTCCGTCGTTTACACTTTCGATATAAAGGGTCAATACCCGGGTGTTCTCATCTTCAACGACAGCTGCCATCATATCGGTTTCGTTAACATCGACCTGGTTTCCCAGGCTGATCAAGTGTGAAAAACCGAACCCTTGTCCCCTAGCCCAATCAATAATGGCTGCACATATTGCACCCGATTGAGATATAAATGCTACATCTCCGGAGATGGGCATGGGAGGGGGCAGGAATGTTGTATCAAGCGGAAAGTGCGTATCCATTATCCCAATGCAATTTGGACCGAGCAACCGAATTCCTGCATTTTCAGCTATGCGCATCATTTTACTTTCCAGTTTTGCACCCTGTTCACCTGCCTCCCTGAAACCTGAAGATACTACTATTGCTGCGTGGATTCCACGTTTTCTGCAATCTTCCAGTGCATCACAAACACCGGGGGCAGGTACGATCAAAACTGCCAGATCAATAGGATCCGGGACTTCTTCAAGGTTGGTATAAACAGGTCTACCGAACAGGTTTCCAGGTTTTTGGCTGACGAAATTAATTTCTCCTGCAAATCCACTGTTGATGAGATTCCGGGCAACCCCATATCCTAGTTTTGAAGCCTTACTTGAGGCTCCCACAACCACAACTCCAGTTGGGTAAAAGAAAGGCAGTAAGGTTGGATCCATATAAAAATTCCTCTTTTTATGTCTATCCTGGTCTGGATATCATATTTTAGTCTGCTTTAATTCACAGGGTATTCTATGACCAGATTATTAATTATAAAGGAGAAGTTCATAGGATAGGATATAATTAGAAGTATGGAACATCGCTCTGGACCAACCTTTCGATCCTACCTGCCGGTCAACTTGTTCATGTTTATCCTGGGTTGGGGAGGAGTAGGATGGTTGATATTCTTCACTTTACCTACAGTCTGGCAACGCTGGGGATTTTTCTTTTTATTGACATTGGCTTTAACAGCAACCGCGCTACCCGTAACCTATTATTTAAATCTTCGATTCCCCAGCAAGCCTTCTGCCACTCAATCCATAATTCTAAGACAAGCGATCTGGTTGGGTGTTTATGGTAGCACACTTGCCTGGCTTCAATTGGATGGCTTGGTTAGTTCGTGGACGATAATTGGTCTGGGTCTTGGATTGATTGTTATCGAATATCTCCTCCGTTTACGTGAAAGGGCGCGCTGGCAGCCGTTAAAAACCGACGAGGTTACACCTATACAACCCGAGGGATGATTCGATGGCAGATCTCCGCTCTCTCCCATCGGTCGAGACTCTTTTACAAACCAAATTGGCAGCCCAATTAATTGCGAGGTTTGGACGACCTCTTACCCTGTATTCTATTCGAGAAGTATTGGGTGGAATTCGAATAGACTATGCACCAAAATCTAAAAAAGCTATACCCGAAAGAACAGCCATTCTTGAAAAAGTAAAACAACTCCTGGAATCTTACACCCAGCCAACGCTTCTACCAGTCATTAATGCTACCGGGGTTGTTCTACATACGAACCTTGGACGCGCCCCTCTGAGCCTAGCAGCTATCCAGGCCATGGAAAGGGTTGCACATGGATATTCCAATCTGGAGTTTGATCTTAGCAATGGCAAACGGGGTTCCCGTTTGACCCATGCCGAAAAAATACTCCAGGTTCTCCTGGGAACAGAAGCAGCATTGATTGTAAACAACAACGCCTCAGCTGTTTTTTTGGCGCTCTCAGCTCTCGCTAATCGTAAAAGAGTGATAATCTCACGAACGCAATTGGTGGAGATTGGAGGCGGTTTTCGTATTCCAGATGTTATGAAACAATCTGGCGCGAAATTGATGGAGATTGGAACCACAAATCGAGTGCATTTACAGGACTATGAACAAGCGTTGGCGGAACCTGCCGCACTCGTCTTGCATGCCCACCGTTCAAATTTTAAAATCATCGGTTTCACCAGCGAGCCAGATCTGCAAGATATCGCCAGGGTGTCACACGAAGCGGGCTACCCTCTGTTGGACGACCTGGGTTCTGGCGCCTTATTGATGACAGAACGGTTTGGCCTGCCGCATGAACCTACAGTTCAGGAATCTTTAGCTGCAGGTGCAGATCTGGTGTTATTTTCAGGCGACAAGCTTCTGGGAGGCCCTCAAGCTGGCATCATCGTAGGTAAAGCCGATTTAATCCAAAAGATTAAAAGACATCCTATCGCCCGGGCTGTGCGTGCAGATAAAATATGCCTGGCTGCCATAACAGCGACTTTGCTTCATTATCTGAAAGATGAAGCCGAACATGAGATCCCGATATGGCGCATGATCGCAACGCCTTCCGGTCAAATAAAGTCCAGGGCGAAAAATTGGGCCAACGAGATCAGCAACGGCGAAGTTATCCAGGGCTTTTCAACCATTGGTGGTGGAAGTTTGCCTGGAGAATCCCTCCCTACATGGCTGCTTGCCCTGGATGTTGGAAAACCAGATTTTTTTCTAAAAAAACTGCGATCCATGAATCCTCCCATAATAGCCCGAACAGAAAATGATAGGATCCTTTTGGACCCGCGCACAGTCCTTCCTGAAAATGAAGGTGCATTCCTGGTAGGGTTACAAAATGCCCTGAAGAAGAAATAGAACCTGAATATAAGTTTTTCAATATTATGATCTGCATACGGAGACACACGAGTAATGAAATCTGACATTGATGCCTTAATGCTTGCCAAAAATTTTGAAGCCCTTGTCGTGATCGGGGATGCTCAACATAATCCGCCAATGTTCTACCTTACCGGAGGAGGACATGTCAATAACGCCATCCTGGTAAAGCAATACAAGAAAGAACCTGTCATGTTCTGTAACGACATGGAACGGGAGGAAGCAGCCAAGTCAGGTTTACAGATACATTGCTATAGTGAATATCCCATTGATGATTTTCTGAGAAAAGCAGGGGGCGATTCAATCCTGGCTGGAGCATTACGCTTGCAGAAAATGTTCACAGATATTAATTTACTTAAAGGCAATGTCAGCCTTTATGGCAGGACTGAATTCGGGTCATCTTTTGCTGTTTTCAGCCAGTTTCAAAAAATAATGCCCGAAATAACATTTGTAGGCGAAAGTCAGGATGCTTCATTGTTCATGAAAGCCATGGAAACCAAGGATGAGATCGAAGTAAACCGCATCCGCAAAATGGGAGAGATCACCACTAAAGTTGTAAGGATGGTAGCCGATTTTCTTACAGATTCCGAAGTGGACAAGAACGAAATCCTTCTGAGTGAAGATGGCGCCCAATTAACCATTGGTCATATAAAAAAGAAGATAAATTTATGGCTGGCAGAGTTTGGAGCTGAGAATCCGCACAGCACAATATTCGCTATTGGGCATGATTCCGGGGTACCTCATTCAACAGGTGATCCGGAAGAACTCGTCAGGCTCGGACAAACCATTGTGTTCGACATCTTCCCTTGCGAAGCTGGTGGCGGGTACCATTATGATTTTACTCGCACCTGGTGTCTGGGGTATGCTTCCCCTGAGGCACAAAAACTTTACAAACAGGTTTATGAAGTGTTTCATAAAGTCATTGAAAACCTTGACCTGAATGCACCATACAAAGACTATCAACGACTCACATGTGATATGTTCGAGGCAAATAGTCACCCCACACTCAGAACTCACAAATCGCCTGTTGAAGGTTATGTTCACAGCCTGGGACATGGCGTAGGATTAAATCTTCACGAACGCCCATGGTCCGGTTTCACAGCAGATGAAGACAATCGTCTGGCGGTCGGTGTAGTAGCCACGATCGAACCAGGATTATATTATCCGGAAAAAAATCTTGGCGTCAGGTTGGAAGACACTTTCTATGTTCGTCCGGATGGCAAATTCGAGATCCTTGCAGAGTACCCACTCGACCTGGTGCTACCGATGAAAAAATGGAAGAAATAAACATAATATGAGCCTGCCTCCTGCCCGCATCCTGGCGATCGAAAGTTCCTGTGATGAAACTGCCGCGGCTATTGTTGAAAATGGTCGTACGGTTTTAGGAAATGCAATCAGCTCACAGATGGAACTGCACGCCCGTTTTGGTGGAGTTTTTCCAGAAGTTGCATCCCGCCAGCACCTGCTTTCAGGTGTACCAGTTATTGAAAACGCACTGGCAGAAGCTCATATGACACTGTCTGATCTGGATGCGATCGCAGTCACCCGTGGTCCGGGGCTGGCTGGTTCTTTGCTGGTGGGATTTAATTTGGCCAAGGGTTTATCTTTGGGGACCGGTCTACCCCTGGTGGGGGTTAATCACCTCGAAGGTCACCTTTATTCGGCCTGGATCTCTCAGACCGGAGCCGATTCTGATCGTGAACCACAATTCCCCTTGATGGCATTATTGGTTTCAGGGGGTCACACCGAACTAAACTTGATGAGTGACCACCTCAGCTACCAGCATCTTGGTGTTACACTGGATGACGCAGCTGGAGAGGCCTTTGACAAGGTTGCCCGTATTCTTGGTCTGGGTTACCCTGGCGGTCCTTCCATCGAAAAATCTGCCGAACAAGGCGACCCGCAAACAGTCAATTTTCCGCGTGCCTGGCTGGAAAATACCTGGAATTTTTCATTCAGTGGGTTAAAAACAGCCGTGCTGCGAAAGGTCCGCGAAATCGAAAATGCGTCCGGAGATCTATCTACAAATTCGTCCCCTCTGCCAATAAATGACCTGGCTGCCAGTTTTCAAGCTGCAGCAGTTGATGTGCTTTTCACCAAAACAATGGCTGCAGCCCGGGAATTTGGAGCAAAACAGATCCTGGTGGCTGGTGGTGTTTCTGCCAATCAGAGTCTAAGAAAAGCATTCATGGACCAGACTGAATTTCCAGTCAATATTCCTGCAATTTCCTTATGCACAGACAACGCAGCTATGATCGCTTCTGCCGGTTATTTTCGCTTTGTCCATGGTCACATCGAACCGTTATCAATAGATATTCTTCCCACCTGGCCCTTATCTTGATATTAAGAATAATTAAATTGTTCCATCGAAAAGTTTGTTTCTTCCACAATCGTTCCAAGGACCTGTCAGGTGGTTTGTTTCCTCCATGCGATTGACCAACTACCAAATTCAGAGGTAAATTAATGCTGCAGATAATGACACATTGAAATAGATTTGGAATGAATCCCAGTTTCAAAACACTTGAAAAATAATTTCCAACCCTACAAGCTGATCTCCAAAACCCGATCCCTGCCTAATAAGTCCTGGTATAAATGGATGACAGCTTCCGAGAATTTATCGTAAGCCAGAGATAGGGCGGATAAACCCTGTGAGGCTTCGATCTCCATCAAAATCAATCCACCGTTTTCCAAAAATGACCTAGCTTGATCAAGGAATTTTCGAATTACATCCAACCCATCCAACCCTCCATCCAATGCCAGATCCGGTTCCCGACCGTAAACCGCCAATTTTTTCAAATCAGGTGTTGGGATGTAAGGTAAATTCGCTACAATCAGGTTCGCTCTTGCAGGAGAGCTGTTGAGTTTCTTTGAGAACCTTGACCAAACTTCCAATTTATTTGATGGAAATAGATCACAGCTCACAAAATCAATTCTGTCAGAAACATTCAATTGAACAGCATTTTGCCTTGCGATCTTGACCGCCTTGACAGAGATATCAGTTGCGATCACTTCAAGATCTTGTATATGAACCGCCATGGCGATCGCTATACATCCGGAACCTGTACCAATATCTATGACCCGGCGACAGGAAGGGTTATTTTGCAACCAATCCAATGCTTTTTCAACAAGCAATTCCGTTTCTGGGCGAGGAATGAGCACGTCCGGAGACACAATCATTTTTAAGCCAAAGAACTCCCAACTTCCTATAATATACGGCAGCGGAACCTTTTTTTGCATCTGGAGAATTGCTTCAGAAAGTTGCTTTTCCTGGGCGGGGGTCAACTCCATCTCAGGATGAGCCAGCACCCATGAACGGCCCTTACCTGAGATATGCGCCAGCAGAACTTGCGCGTCCAGTGCAGGCGATTCCGTTTGATCTCGTATTTGGAGTGCAACTTCAATTATTTTATTTATCATGGTATCCAAGATTTCTGAATAAGGCGATTATACATTGGAACTTTTAGGAATAAATTTTCGTCCATTTATTAATCGCATTTATACCTGGATTATTCCAGATAATGATCAAGAGATTTATAAGCCTGGCACCAGGTTTGTGTAATAAGCACCTTGAACTTCTTACAAAATGCGGAACCAAATACAAAGGAGGATCAAATGAAGAAGCACATCTTAGGATTAACATTCATATTGATTTTTGTGATTACACTAATCCCAGGCTCAGTCCTGGCTGATGGCATCATAATTCCTGACCCTCCGATCTGTGAGCTGCCTGGATGTTCTCCGATCGTGCCTCCGATGGCTCAATTGGCAATTCGGTATCATCATGTTACGATCTCCATAAAAGACCAGGTCGCTGTAACTCATGTGGACCAGGTCTTTTATAACCCCAATGACTGGCAGGTTGAGGGTGTTTATGTTTTTCCAATTCCACAAGATGCTGTTGTCAGCAATTTCATCTTATGGATCGATGGAAAACCTGTCGAGGGACAGGTATTGGATGCAAACCAGGCACGATCGAAATATGAAGAGATCGTTGCCAGTCTGCGTGACCCTGCTTTATTGGAATATGCAGGTCGGGGTGCGTTACAGGCACGCATCTTCCCCATTCCACCGCAAGGAGAACGCCGAATCGAGCTGGAATATACCCAGGTCCTGAGAGCTGATAATGGTCTTGTAAAATACAATTACCCATTAAACACAGAAAAATTCTCAGTAATGCCGCTTGACTCCGTAACCATCAAAGTGGAAATTCTCTCAAGTAAGGAATCCATAAGATCTGTTTATTCCCCCACCCACAATATCGATACGAAGTTTTTGGATAAGAGAAATGTCATTGCCTCTTACGAAGCCAGCAACCTGACCCCTGATTCAGATTTTTCATTGTTCTATTCAATCGGTGAGAGCGAGGCTTTCCATTTACTTACCTTCCATGATCCGACCTACCAGGCAGATCCGGATGGTTTCTTCATGTTACTGCTTGCACCACGACCTGATGCAGCATCAGAGCGAATTGCAAAGGATATCATCCTCGTGCTTGATCATTCTGGAAGCATGGAGGGTGAAAAATTTCAACAAGCCCAGCAAGCTTTGAAATATATTCTTGGGCACCTGAACCAGGATGACAGATTCAATATCATAAGTTTCAGCACTTCTGTAGAAACCTTTGCCAGAACCTTGCGCCCATCCGAAGATGCCAATGATGCAATGGAGTGGATCAACCGCCAGAGCGCAGTAGGGAGCACCGATATCAACCGGGCATTACTCGAAGCAGCTGGTATGAGCGATGGAGAACATCCTACTTATGTAATCTTTCTGACCGATGGACTTCCAACCGAAGGTGTGGTCGATAGCACCAGTATCATTGACAATTTTGCCCGTAACGCGCCAGTAGACTTGCGCCTGTTTGCCTTTGGGGTTGGCTATGATGTAGATACTTTCCTGCTCGATTCTCTAACACAGGAGCATCATGGTAACAGTACATATGTGAAAACAGGAGACCGACTCGATGAAATTCTTTCAAGTTTCTACGAAAAGATAAGTTCACCGGTATTGACGAATTTAACGCTTAATTTTGACAACCTGGATACGTATGATATCTATCCATCTCCACTTCCCGACCTTTTCGTCGGCTCGCAGATCGTTGTCACAGGGCGTTACCGTGACTCCGGCACACCGAATATCACTCTGAAAGGTCAGGTTAATAATCAAACCCAGACTTTTAGATTTACAGACCAGGTCTTTCCGCTAAACTCAAAGGATTCTTATAATTCAAATTTGCCTCGCCTTTGGGCAACAAGAAAAATTGGCTATTTACTGAACGGGATCCGTTTGAACGGCCCAAACCAGGAGAGCATAGACCAGATTGTAAAACTGAGTATCCGATATGGGATCGTGACCCCGTACACATCTTACCTGGTAACCGAAGATATGCCCCTGGGTGCAGCTGAACAACAACGTATCGCTGATGAGCAATATTCAATGATGGCTACCGCACCTGCAGCACCAGCTTTTGGAGCACCAGCTGTAGATAAAGCCTCGGAACAAGGTCAAATGGCTGCAGCCGATTCAGCTGTAGCCCCTTCTGAAAATATCGCGGACATAGTAAAAATTATCGGTGCCCGCACTTTTATTTTCAGCGATGGGATCTGGATGGATACAGGTTTCGATCCTGAGAAGATGGAGACGATCAAAGTAACATTCCTCTCTGAAGACTACTTTGCGCTCAGTGCAGCGCGACCAGATCTGGCTGCTGCATTTGCGCTTGGCTCTCAGGTGATCGCCATCTCGGATGGGATCGCCTATGAAGTAGTGGATAGCAATGAACCCAGCCAACCCATCGTTATCCCCGCTACATACACACCAGAACCTGGAACAAATTCAGATCCAGGCAACAGTTCAACTCCATCCCCCAGCAACAGCCTGCCTTGTGCCTCAAGCTTGCTGGCGATCATCCCATTCGGTTTGATGATGCTCCTCAAACGATCAAGGGAAACATTTAATAATCGATAAAAATACACCTGATAATAATGCCGGGAGCTATTTATTATGCTCCCGGCATTTATCTATTCATCATCCTGGCTGTAATCGCCAGAAAGTGCAAGACGGTCCGCTTCATCCGTTGAAGCTAACTCCTCAATGAACTCATCTATATTGCCCTCCATGACTGAAGGTAAGTTATAGGAGGAAAGTCCTATTCGATGATCTGTCACCCGTGATTGTGGATAATTGTAGGTTCGGATCTTCTCAGATCGCTCTCCGGTCCCGATCTGAGATTTGCGGGATTCATCCTGCTCATTACGCAGCTTCTCCTCCTCGATCTCATACAACCTGGCCCGCAGGATCGACATGGCTCTGAGCTTGTTTTGGAGCTGCGAGCGTTCATCCTGGCATGCCACTACCATCCCGGTAGGAAGGTGGGTAATACGAATCGCGGTGGAGTTTTTTTGCACATTCTGCCCACCTGCTCCAGCAGAGATGTAAACATCGATTCGGAGATCATTTGCCGGGATGTTTATTTCCACTTCATCCACTTCCGCCAAAACTGCTACGGTTGAAGTTGAAGTGTGAATACGACCAGAGGATTCCGTGGTTGGGATCCTTTGCACTCGATGTACCCCGGATTCGAACTTAAGCCTGGAATAGGCACCAAACCCTTTAATAAGGAAGGTAATCTCCTTAAATCCGCCAATTCCGATGTCGTGCTGGGATAATACTTCGATCTTCCAATTCTGACGCTCGGCATACCGACTGTACATCCGGAAAAGATCTGCAGCGAAAAGGGCAGCTTCGTCGCCGCCGGTACCAGCTCGGATCTCCATGATCACATTCTTATCATCACGCGGATCTTTTGGAACCAGCATGCGTCTGATTTCACCTTCAAGCAATTCGATCCGGGGTAAGAGATCATCCACTTCAGCCTGAGCCAGTTCTACCATTTCTTCATCCGTTGCCTCAGTTAGCATTTTGCGTGCTTCTTCAAGGTTTTTCAGACTCTTGCGATATGCTCGTGTTTTATCGGCGATCGGTTCCAGATCAATGCGTTCTTTATTCAACTCCGCGGCACGCTGATAATCATCCCCCACTTCCATCAACAAGTGGTTGAGCTCTTCGTAACGTTCTTCTATCCCAATGAGTTTATCAAGCATAATAATCCTACAGAAATCTCCATTGCCATCGGCGGGAAATCGGGTTAAATGGCGACAAATAGCGCGGCATGTTGCCGCGCTGATTTATTATACCATTTATCGATCAATACTTAGCGACTGCAGAAAGGATCATTGATAGGATCAGGATGACTGAGATACCTATAAATATATAGCTCATCGTCTGAATGCGACGTTTTTCCCGGTCCATCTTTGGTTTTACACTTGCTTTAGTCTTAATATTCTTTGAATTCTTGCTTGTCATATTAATTTATTTCCTCGTTTATAAAGAATTATTCCAGGTGCGCCTTGATCTGATCAGCCAAATTTGCTGTGATACCTGGCACTGCAGTCAGTTGATCCTGAGTGGCTTCCTTTATCATATAAACCGATCCGAAATGTTTCAAGAGGGCTTTCCGGCGTGCCGGTCCAACTCCAGGAATACTATCCAATTCGGAGGCCAATCCCAATTTGGTTCGTTTTTTACGATGGGCAGTGATCGCAAAACGGTGGGCTTCATCACGGATACGCTGAACGAGATACAACCCCTGGGATTGACGCGGTAACAAAAGTGGATTGGATCGATCTGGAATAAATAATTCTTCTTCCTGCTTGGCCAGCCCGACAACAGTGAGCTTATTCGATAGACCATATTTTTCCAGAACATGTACAGCCCGGCTTAATTGTCCTTTACCGCCATCCACGATCAATACATCCGGCAAAATGGCAAAGGCAGCATCCTCCTTGGCACCCGGTGACAAATCTTTATCCTGGGAAGCCTGCCAACGGCGAAAACGCCTGGAGAGAACCTCTTCCATACTGGCAAAATCATCTGGACCGGTTACCGACTCGATATTGAAACGCCGATATAACTTTTTATCCGGCACACCTTGTGAAAATACCACCATGCTGCCTACCGAGGCGGTGCCCTGGGTATTGGAGATATCATAACACTCGATACGGTTGGGAGGTTCTGCTAGTTTTAAAGCTTTTTGTAGTTCTGCAAGTGATTGTTCTTGCCGATGGGTGTCTGCCTGCCATTGAGCCTGGAGAGCTTGCAAAGTTTCTGTGGCGTTCTCGGTTGCCATATTAACAAGTTCCCTGGGTTGGCCACGGTGTGGAACAATCATCTTAACCTTTTGACCACCGGACCGCCCACGCAACCATTGCTGGATGATCTGGGCTTCTTCTATTTCCCTTGGAAGCAAGACCTGTCCGGGAATGAATGCTGCCTCGGTATAAAATTGCTTTACGAACTCTGTGATCACTTCACTATCAAGAGTATCCTCAGTGCCTTCCAAAACGAAATATTCCCTGCCGATCAACTTTCCGCTTCGGATAAAAAATACCTGCACGCAAGCTTCATTGTTGGCACGCGCCATTGCGATAACGTCAGAATCAATATAATCTGAAGCAAAAACAACTTTCTGGCGTTCAATGATATTCCCGAGCGCTTTCAACTGGTCTCGAAGGGCTGCTGCTCTTTCATACTCCATGGTCATTGAAGCATGATCCATCTTTTCCTGGAGCCTGTTGATAACTCCAGTAGAACGTCCAATCAAGAAATCCTGCAAGTCACTGATCACCTGGCGATATCCTTCCCGATCAATCGCACCAATACAAGGAGCAGTACATAATTTTATGTCCTGGTACAAGCAGGCGCGTGCATCCATCCCTGTGATCTCACGATCACAGGTAAGAAACGGGAAAATACGCCGCAAGACATCCAGAGTTTGGTGAACTGCCCATGCTGAAGTATATGGTCCAAAGTAACGGGCACCATCTTCCTGCATTTGGCGGGTGACTGTGACCTTTGGGAAATCCTGCTCCCAATGAACCTTGATATATGGATAACGCTTATCATCCTTCATCCTAATGTTGTAATGCGGGTGATGGCGCTTGATGAGATTCATTTCGAGGATCAGGGCTTCCAACTCTGAACCAACCACGATCCATTCCAGGTCAACAATATCTTTAACAAGACGACGGGTCTTCTGGTCATGTCCTAAATCATTATGGAAATAAGAGCGCACCCGGTTCTTTATATTAATTGCTTTGCCAACGTAGATAATATTACCGCTGGCATTTTTCATAAGATAACAACCAGGTTTATCCGGAAGGGTCGTCAGAATCCCTTTGATATGTTCAGAAATTTCCATAAGGATAATTTTATCACGAGCACGGCAGACAATAGTCCAGTGGTGGAGGGTTTTCTCCTGGCTTTCCCCCCTCAAACGGATTTAAACGGGGATTTTTGTTTTTTTTGCAGGATAAGACGAAACTACTCATGGCTATCGAGATCTTCAATTCCGCTGGTATGATCTTGCTTGATTGCTTGATCTCCGTAAAAAAAATCTATTTCCTTCGTTGATATTTCAGGTAGGTGTGAATAACATTGGTCTTTCCAGTATAATAGAACTCAATATAAAGAAAATAATTTCAGAAAAACCCTTTTAAAATATCCAACCAAATATGTCATTAATAAGGATCCATCGATCGTATGACTGAACCCATCGAATTTAAATTAGGCAGATTACTACGCCAGAAGGAATTAAAACTGGCTGTGGCAGAATCTTGCACTGGCGGTCTGGTTAGTGACCGTATTACAAATATTCCCGGCTCCTCAGACTATTTTATAGGCGGGATCGTGGCCTATGCGTATGAAGCAAAAGTAAAATTGCTGGATGTCAGTTGGGATACACTAACAGCATACGGTGCAGTCAGTCGACAGGTAGTGTTGGAAATGGCACGCGGAGTCTGTCGCGCCCTGGAGACAGAGCTGGGGGTATCTGTAAGCGGGATCGCTGGACCAGGCGGTGAAACCGCAGACAAACCTGTCGGAACAACCTGGATTGGGCTAAGCACACCTGATGGAGAATGGGCGCGCGGTTTTTGCTGGAATGGAGATCGTCTTCAAAACAAATCCTTTTCAGCGGATTCTGTTCTACAATTTTTGATCGATTTTCTTCAGGGAGATCGGGATCTGGATATTGATCTAAAATGAATCGTTGTGGAAAGTACCACAATGAATTAACAAGTTTGTAACCCAATGATCTATTATTAAGGACTCTTGAATTCCTGCAGTATTCTTAACTAACTGATATCACATTAATAGATTCTCATTATTTTCTCATCAAATAAGGGGGTTACCACGAGATTACATGTTTTTTTACAGGCAAAATACAACAAAAATAATTGGTTCAGTACAAATGTAACTAATTTTTGTATGACTTTAATCATACCCAAATGTGTCAGTTTAATCTAATTCTCAGCTTGACCCTCCCCCCAACATTGTGTATAATTACCCAACGTTCGAGATAATATTCACAATTGGAGGTGCCTATCAAATTGTTTCCTATATTTTGCTCTTTTCATCCAAATTCAGTTCTATAGGAGAAAGAAGAATGTCTAACAAGAAAATGGTTTTGATTATTGGTGTGCTATTAGCCACCGCCTTTGTTTTAACCGCTTGTGCCGGTCCTGCCGGTCCTGAAGGTCCTGCCGGCCCAGCAGGTCCTGCAGGTCCTGCTGGCCCCGCTGGCGCTCCTGCAACCACAGCGGATCTGACCTGCACCGAATGCCACAATGATTCTGCAGATCTCACCAGCAAAGCAGCCATGTGGAGAGCATCCTTACACGGCAGCAGCCTGGTCTATGTAGAAGAAGCCGGAAGAGCAGAATGCTCATTCTGCCATGATGGCTCTGCTTTCAGTGAGAGTGTTTCCGCTGGTTTGACCCCTGACAAAGTTGAAGTCGTTCATACGAATGCCACTCCCCAGGATTGCCGCGCATGCCACCAGATTCATACTACCTACACCGCTGCTGACTGGGCTCTGGAAACCACTGCCCCCGTTGAATTCTATGCCATGCCTGGTGTGACATTTGATGGTGGCATGGGCAACCTATGCGCAAGCTGCCACCAACCCCGCCGCACAGCCACCGCTGCTGTGGATGGAAAAGTTGATGTTAGCACCACTCGTTACAACCCGCATCATGGTCCCCAGTCCTCAATGTTACTGGGTACTGCCGGTGCCGGCTTGGAAGGCAAGCCCTCCGCCCACTACTCCATGGTTGAGAATACCTGCGTGGCCTGCCACCTCGGCGAAGGTGACAACCACACCTTTGAACCTCAATTGTCAACTTGTCTGACCTGCCATGCCGATATCGAAGATTTTGATGTGAACGGCGCCCAGAGTGCACTGCAAGCCAAACTTGACGTCCTCAAGGAAAAATTGGTAGCCGAAGGAATGTTGACCGACTCAGGAAGTTCAGTGGTTGGTATTTATGATGAAGCCAAGGCAAATGCTCTGTGGAACTACAACTACGTTGCAACTGAAGACAAAAGCACAGGTGCCCACAATATGACCTATGCCAATGCCTTGATCGATGCAGCTCTACTGGCTTTCCCCTAAACCAGCGCTCGAACATTAAAGTAATTTAGAAAAATGACCGGGGCTGAGCAGGCTCAGCCCCGGTTTTGTTTTGAAAGGTATTGATCAATATTTTAATCTTGTGTCTGATTGTGATTCTTGTGCTAAGAAGTTGCGATTTTGTTTGACAGACATTGATTATTGGTGGTATACATAAATTTGAACAGGATTAATGGTATTCTAATAATTGATCCATAATCCATTTTTTATTGAGGTAATGCATGAAAAAATTCATACAATCGCTAAGAAAATTCTTTTTCCCCCCGGTTACAGCACCGCGCTGGATGAAAATTCTACCATATGCCTTATTGGGTGTTCTAACCCTGATCGTACTGGTGGGAAGCTCGTTTGGCTGGGAGTATACCAACTCTATTACGTTTTGTGGGACAACCTGCCATACCATGCCACCACAATACAATACTTATCTAAAATCTCCACATGCAAATGTAACCTGTACAGAATGCCATATCGGAAGAGCTTTTATCGGCAGTCAAATGCTGAGGAAAATTCAAGATGTTCGCGAAATCATTTCTATGACCTTTGCTACCTATGAATACCCGTTATTCGCAACCCGTCTTCGACCTGCAATCGATACCTGCGAAAGGTGTCACTTACCAGTGAAGTTTTCCAACGACAGCCTGGTTGTAAATGGACATTATGCAAACGATAAGACAAACACTGAAGAGAGTATCTATCTGATCTTGAAAACCGGTGGAGGAACAACCAGGGAGGGTCTTGGATTGGGGATCCACTGGCATATCTCCAATAAAGTTGAATATTATGCAACAGATGAGTTGAGCCAAAATATCCCATATATTCGTGTTTACAATGACGATGGAACTACGACAGAATATACAGATATCGAGTCAGTGTTCAACCCAGATAAAATCGCTGATACCGATCTTAAAACGATCGATTGTGTAACCTGTCATAACCGGGTATCTCACCGGTTCCTTTCGCCAACGCAAGCCATGGACAGTTATCTGCAACGTGGTCTGATCGATGCATCGATCCCTGAAATTCACGCCAAGGGTACCGAAGTTCTGGGAGTAAATTATTCCACCTATGATGATGCCAATAAAGCCATAGCATCCCTGGAGAATTTCTATCAGGAGAATTATCCAGCAGAATTTATTAAGAAAGGTGCAGCGATCACAAATGCGATCGCAAAGATCCAGGAGATCTACAATGAAAATGTCTACCTGGACCAAAAAGTAAATTGGGAAACTCATCCTGACAACCTCGGTCATATCAATAGTCCAGGCTGTTTTCGTTGTCACGATGGAAAACACTTGAGCAACGATCAGGAGGCCATCCGATTGGAATGCAACTTATGTCATTCGATACCTGTTGTGGCGGATCCACAGGATTTTGTAACCAACATCGAGATCAGCCGCAGTCCGGAACCTGAATCTCATTTGAATTCGAACTGGATAAATCTGCATCGCAATTCTTTCGACTATACATGCGAAAATTGCCATACAGTTAAAGACGCAGGCGGAACCTCCAATACCTCCTTCTGCTCGAATAGTGCGTGCCACGGGAATGTTTTCACGTATGCAGGATTCGATGCTCCTGGCTTGCACGAGATATTAAAGGCACAATTACCTACACCGGCACCGGTGGTTACACCAGCACCGGTTGTTGGTAAACCAACCTATAATGCCAATATCCAAGCTCTTTTTATCGAACGATGCACGGTTTGCCACAAGAGTAAGAATCCACCTGCAGGATTGGATCTAAGTACATACTCAGGTACCATGAAAGGTGGCAATGATAAAGTCGTAATCGTAAACAACTCAGCAACAAGCAAATTGGTCCAGGTGCAAAGTAAAAAACACTTTGCAAATTTATCACCGGAAAATCTGGATCTTGTGATCCAGTGGATCGATAGTGGGGCTCTTGAGAAATAAATATAGAATAAGATTAGAAAAAAAGGAAGAGTACAAAGGTTTTCCTTTCTAACTCTTCCTTTATATATTTATTATTCCGATCGATATTACACATCGATCTATTGGTAAAACAAACTCTGCAAATTATCTTTTTCTCTAAAATTCTACAAGACTGCATCCCAAATGCCAGGTACGCCCGTCGCGCTCCAGAAGATCATCTGCCTCCGCCGGTCCCCAACTACCGGAAGGATACAATGATAATCCCGGTATATCTTCGTTTTCCCAATCGTCCAGGATGGGATCGATAAGTCGCCAGGCAGCTTCGATCATATCACTGCGGGTAAAAAGAGAAGCATCTCCCTCCAATGCTTCCAGGAGTAACCGCTCATAAGCATCCGGTAGGTTTCCAGCAAACGAATCACGATAATGGAAATCCATATCCACAGGGAGCATTTCCTGGTCCGAATCGGGCAGTTTGGCTTCAAATCGCAGGTGTATCCCCTCATCCGGTTGGATGCATAACGAAAGAACATTGGGTGTAAATTTTTTGGCATCTGAGTAAGCGAACATCAAATGGGGAGGTCGTTGAAATTCGATGATGATCTCAGTTGTTTTAGTCTTTAAACTTTTTCCAGAACGCAGATAAAATGGTACTCCCTTCCAACGCCAGTTATCGATAAAGAGCTTTAGTGCTGCATAGGTAGGGGTTTGCGAATCCTGAGGTACGCCTTCAGTCTTTCGATAAGCCTCATATTGGCCTCGCACTGTGTCCAGGCTGGTGATCGGCCGGATGCTTTCAAGGACTTTTACCTTCTCGTTGCGAAGAGCATCAGCGTTGAAGGATGAGGGAGGTTCCATGGCAACCAGAGCCAGCAATTGCAGTAAATGATTCTGGAACATATCTCTCAACACACCGGCGTTTTCATAATAACCGACCCGGTGACCGACATTCACACTTTCTGTAACAGTTATCTGAATATTATCTACATAGCGGCGGTTCCAGACCGGTTCAAAAATTGTGTTTGCGAACCTAAAGAAAAGGATATTTTGGGCAGTTTCCTTCCCCAGAAAATGATCGATCCGATACACCTGGGATTCACGGAAGATCTTATGCACACCAGCGTTGAGCTCCTGTGCCGATCTCATATCAATTCCGAATGGTTTTTCTATAACGATCCTTCGCCAACCTTTGGATTGATCCGCCAGATCAGCAGAACCCAGATTATCCACGATTCCCAAATAATATTCCGGCGCAGTTGCCAGATAATACAGTCGATTAACTGGACCATTCTCCATATCATTTAATTTGTTGGAAAGGTTAGCGAAGTCGGCTAGGATCCCGAGGTCACCTTTCACATAATGCAGTTTATCTGAGAATGCTTTCCAGGTATCTTCCGTAAAAGTATCCGGGCTGAAGGTTATCACACCCTGTTTAAGATGCAAGCGATAATCTTCATCCGATATCGGTTTCCTTGCGAACCCAACCACCTTGCCACACGCCTCCAGGCGACCCTTCTTGAAATTATTATACAGCGCTGGAATAAGTTTTCGCCAGGTAAGGTCACCACTGGCGCCAAAGATCACGATCGTAGTGGGTAATTGTGTTTCATCCATTGTTTATTTCCAATTTTGATGTTTCAAGTGCTGCTGCTTCGTCCAACATCCAGACCAATAGTCCATCCCGGGGTTGGATTCGTTGTGCCGGCCAGCGTAACGGGTCAAATTTGCCCTTAAGAGTGGCAGCCAAAGCAGATCTTTTTCCCGATCCACTGACCAAAAAAACCACTTGCCGGGACCGATTGAGGATCAAAGGGGTCAGACTGACACGATTAGCCAGCTTCCCCAGAGATTTATTATTAACTGCTATCACCGCATTTTTCTCACCAAGTTCCAGTGTGGAACCCGGGAACAACGAGGCTGTATGACCATCGCTCCCCAAACCCAATAAAACCCAATCCATGATAGGCCAATCCTGCTCTCCTTCAACAAATCTAAATAATTCATCCTTGTAAACTGCGGCAGCTTGTTCAGGTTCCAACTCACCCATTATGCGGTGAATATTGGAAACCGGTAAGGAAATGTATTTCAACCAGTGTCGCCAGGCTTGCCCATAATTGCTCTCCGGACCTTCCGGTGGCACACAACGTTCGTCCCCCCAGAAAAAATGGATGTCATCCCAGGGCAAATAATCACGGTAAGGGGACATCCCAAGTGTCTCATACATTAACTGAGGGGTTTCACCACCACACAAAGCAACCAGAAAACGTCCACGTGTATTGATGGCCTCATTAGCTGCCTGTGCAAAATAGAGAGCCGTTGCCTTGCTTAGCGCCTCGTGGTCTGGAAAGATAAGGGTACGAGATGTTGTCATTGGTATAACGTCAATCCATCCTTCAGAAGAGATAATTTATTGGTCGTCTAGAATAGTATTATAAGGCAATTACCCCGACTGAATAAGATTAGCATAAATAATCTTGGATTTTTAATAATACCGACCAAATCTACTTGCCACATAAAGCACTTATAAACAAGACTTTAAGAAAACCATCCAGAACTTGAAAAGCATCCCCAATTTTGCAGTTGTTTATTTGTAGGAGAGTGAAAACCTGATCATCATGAGATCGTGGTCCAGGGGAACCTGATCACATTGAAAATGGAGGAGAATAAACACATGACTCAATGTGAAATCTCTGTTCTATCGGATTATCAGAAGCAAGGATTGGGGTACCTAGTAGTTGGTCTGATCGCAGAAGAACCAGTGAAAGAATCACGGGTTGCTCATGACCAACTCCAATCAGGTGCGGGGCATATTTTAAGCCTGTGGTAGCTTCAATGCCGGATTGGCAGATCGCATAATGTGATCATATTCTTATCCATTTATAAAAATGCAGGGTGAACTTAATTGATCCACCCTGTATACTCTTTTTTTATACTACTGGAAATCCAAGCGATCCCTATGTAAAATTTGTGACAAATAATAAATAATTAAAATTGCATCACGCTATCCAGTCCACGGTGAACACCAACCAGTTTTCCCACTTCCCGAATTGCAAGAAGGGCGCCATTAACATAGGGTTCTGCACTTGAACCGGATTCGTGACGCAAGATCAACTTTTGATCGGGCAATCCAAATATCGCATCAATTGATATAACATAACCGGGAAGTCTTACCGAATGAACCTGGGATCCTTGCAACCTTGCTCCCCGGGTTTCCAATGGTCCTTCAATTTCATCAAGCGGAACTACAAGCTGTGACTCTTGAATTTTGGATAAGCGATTTGCCAGCTCACGTGCAGTTCCGCTTGGAACATCCTTTTTAGCTGCATTGGCAAAGTCAATGATCTCCCAATGAGGAATATATTTGGCTGCCATTTCAGCAAACTTTTGGAGAAGAACCACTGTCAGGGCAAAATTACCAACTGCAAGCACTCCTCTTTTGACCTCACAGGCAACATTGTCGATCTCTTGATAGGCATCATTGTCCAACCCGGATGTCCCGATAACAACATTGGCTCCGATTCTAAGAGCAGAAAGAACATGATGTTTGGCAACGTCCGGCTTGGTATATTCAACCAGGACATCAGGATAAGTGGCAAGTGAATCTTCCACGTTTGCAAAAACTGGCGCGGTTAATCCTTCTATTCCAAGCGATTCTCCAAGTGACCGTCCCGCATGTCTTCTTGAGATCGCTGAAACGATTTCCATATCGGAAGACTCGAATATTCCACGCGAAAGGGCCGATCCCGCCCAACCTGTTGCTCCTGCCAGACAGACTTTTATTTTTGCCATAAGGTCTCCCAATAAATCCGTAACGAATGATAATCCAGAACCCGACTTCATCTATGGTTGTTGTAAATACAATAGATTTCAAAATCTCATGGTATGTGAGTTTCTAAGATTTAGTTCAAAATGGTGGTTTAATTTCCCAGCTTATTTCTCTCTTCATCAACCAATTTTTCTTCCAGCTTTTTGAAAAGAGGCGCTGGTTGATGCAAAAGGGTGCCAGGTGTAAGATTATCAGGTTTCCACTGCAGTCCATCAACACCCCTATATCTTAAAACTTTATGTTCACCGAGAGCATCTTCTAACATCTCTTGATATTGCACACCAAATATTGGCGTTGGAAATCCCAAGTAAGTGTTAAGTTTTTCCGAACTGAATGGGAGGAATGGAGCAAGCATGATCTTGAGGTGATTGATGGCTGTCAGGGCGGTAAAAACTGACTTTGCAGCCAACTCTTTGTCTGTTTTGATCTCGAACCACGGCGCACATACATCGAGATATTTATTAACTTCACTTGCCAGACGCAGTGCTTCCTGGAGAGCGGCACGGAGATGAACTGCATCCAGTTCCCGTCCCACACTTTCAAACCCCTCCTCAATAGTCGATAATAAGGCGATATCTTCCGGGCGCAGTTCCCCTGGGTCTGGCAATACTCCATCCCAATGTTTATATGTAAATGAAAGCACCCGATTGGCAAGATTACCCCAATTTGCTACGAGTTCGTTATTATTACGTGCCACAAACTCTGACCAATCCCAATCACTATCCTTGTTCTCGGGCATGTTCACTGTCAAATAATAACGAATGGCATCTGCATCATACCGCCGAATGGCATCCAGACACCAGACTGCCCAATTTCGAGAGCCACTGATCTTTTTACCTTCCAAATTCATGAACTGGTTTGCAGGTATATCAAATGGAAGAGTAAGAGCTTTTTCATCATCAGCGAAGATCTTTAGGAACTTTCCGCCTGCCCCCATTAATTGAGCTGGCCATAGTGATGTGTGGAAAAATATATTATCTTTGCCAATAAAATAGAATTGTCGGGCATCCGGGTTAACCCACCAGTTTCGCCAGGATTCTATTTCTTCCCCCAGCTTGCTCCATTCAATTGCCGCCGAGAGATAACCAATAACTGCCTCAAACCAAACATACAAGCACTTATCATCCCAATCATCAACAGGAACAGGAATACCCCAATCCAAATCACGCGTGATGGGTCTGGGCAATAAACCTTCAGACTCGATCTTTCCAAGAGATTCACCCAATACTGTATCACGCATATGAGGTGCACGTTCACGTAAAAACTCTTTTACTTGCGGTTCCAGTTTGGAAAGATCGAGATAAAAATGTTCCGTCTCTCGTAATTCCAGCGCTCCATCGCCAGTTTTGGCACGCGGGTTCAATATTTTCTCAGGGTCGAGCACATTTCCGCACTTGTCACATTGATCCGACCTCGCATTGTTATCCCCGCAAATATAACAAGTTCCTTCCACATACCTGTCAGGCAGGAATTTATTCGCCCCTGGAGAAAACCATTGCAGGGATTTTTTCTTGAACATGAACCCATTTTCTTTCAGCGCCAAAAATATGGACTGAGAAACTTTAAAATGGTTCTCAGTGTGAGTTGACGTAAAGAGGTCGTAAGTGATCCCAAAATTAATGAAAACTTCCAGAAATGAGCCATGAAATCTTTTATAAACTTCTTCAACCGGTTTTCCTTCGGCATCCGCCCGCAGGCTGACGGGAGTTCCATGGGAATCTGTTCCAGAAACCATGAGAACATGATCCCCTTTCAGGCGATGGTATCGGGCAACTATATCTCCGGGCAAGTGAGAACCGGTCAGGTTTCCAACATGGATCTCGGCATTTGCATATGGCCAGGCAATTGCTATTAATATATTTTCAGGCATACTTTCTCACTTTATGATCAGAATTTGTTTTGAATAATAACATGAATTATTGGAAGTTGATGCAATTTTCCAAAGTAGATCCGGCAGGTTACTATTTTCCACACAAGTATTAATTAAATAAATAATACACAAGGTAAAAAAAAACCTGGTAAATGATCCACAAAAATGAATTATAAATATTCTTTTAATTGCCTGGCTCGACGCGGATGTCTCAATCTTCGCAAAGCTTTCCCTTCAATCTGGCGAATTCTCTCCCTTGTCAACCCGAACTTTTCACCCACCTCTTCCAGGGTATATGCTTTTTCATTATCCAATCCGAAACGTAAACGTAATACACGGGCTTCACGTGGAGATAATGTACCCAAAACTTCTTCGATCTTTTCTTTCAACAAGGATTGATATGCAGAGTCCATGGGTGTAGGGCTATTTTCATCTTCAATGAACATCCCAAGATCTGAATCTTCATTATCTCCGACCGGACTATCCAATGACAATGGCAGCATGGACACCTTTAGGATCCAATTGATTTTTTTTACATCCAGACCCATTTTTTCAGCAAGTTCTTCCGGTCTAGGAACACGACCTAGTTCCTGTTCAAGTTCATGGGTGGTTTTATAGATCTGACGAATTCGATCCGTCATGTGAACCGGAACCCGAATCGTGCGTGCCTGATCTGAGATGGAGCGGGTGATAGATTGCCGGATCCACCAGGTAGCATACGTTGAGAATCGAAAACCACGATGAACATCATATTTCTCAACTGCTTTCATCAACCCCAGGTTGCCCTCCTGAATTAGATCCAGAAACGGGATGGCATGCCCCATGTATCGTTTGGCAATGGACACCACCAAACGAGTGTTGGCTTTAATTATATGGTCACGAGCTAATAACCCATCTTGCACAATGGATTCAAGACGGGCACTTTCAATGGTTCGCTTTTTCCCATTAATACAGGAAAGCTCTTTTTTGGCAGCTCTACCCGCTTCGATCCGCAATGCCAGGTCAAGCTCTTCTTCCAATTTTAAAAGAGGAACGCGGGACATTTCTTTAAGATAAAGACCGATCGTATCTTCTGAAGATACAGAAAAATTATCTGGTTCTGACCAACGATTTGGTTCATCTATCTGATCATCATTTACAAAGACCTGATCATCGAATTCATCATCGAGGATCTCAACCCCACGGTTTCGTAATGCCACCATAATGACACTAAACCGTTCCGAATCCTGCCCTACATCCGGATAAACTTCAACCAGATCATCTGTTGTCAAATAACCCTTGATGGAAGCTTTTTCCAGTAACATATTCAACACTTCTGTACCGCGCCCGTGCTGTCTTGGATACTTCACTGGTTTGCCTCCATAAAAATATCTAAAAATTAATCGGGTTGATCCTCGAAATAATTCTTCAAAATCGTAAATGGCGATGCAGAATCAGCTTGGGAATGCCCACAATCCTTATCATTTAAATTCTGACCGCATTCCCCACATAAACCTTTACAATCTATCTTACATATAGGTTTGATGGGAATCTCCAAAAAAGTATATTCCCTGATCAGAGGCTCAAGATCTATATATCCGCTTTCAGGAACAAGTAATCCCGATTCTGATAAGGAACGATCAGTAAAAGCATATAATTCGCTGAAATTTGTTTCCAACCGTTGGGTATATGTATCCAGGCACCTTACACATTCCAAATCCAGATCACCCTGGCATTTAGCTTGCAGGAAAAGACCTTGCGGCGTTCGTCCAAAAATTGCTGTTCCTATGAAATTACTCAGGTATAGGTCGTCCCCTAAAAGTATATTTGGATAATCAAAATTAAAATCGCGGTTTGTTCCAATCGGTTGACCGATTAAGAAACCGATATTGAGCCGCAGTAAATGATGAGAAGTATTCACAATAAAAGGTTGCTTGATCGTTAAAGATTTTTCGATTTTAGCATATCGATGACTCTACGTCAAGAAATGATTTAAAAGTTTCGTATATCCTTATTTTTCAATGTGGTGGTCGCAGATCCAGTTCTTCTTTGCCCCCCAATCTTTCCTTGATGCGCTCAACGACGATTTCGAGAGCCTGGGGTTGATGAACATAATCTAGATCATCGGTTCGGATTGTTAATACCGGGCAAAGATCAAAGGAAGTCAACCATTCATCGTAAAAGGTATCCAATAAAGTAAGATATTCAGAAGTGATGCCGGTTTCCATATTACGAGCCCTTCGTCGTATTCGTTCCATCAAGACTTCTGACGGGCATTTCAAGTAAATCAGCAAATTGGGGGGGGGTAAACTACCAACCACCAGGTCATAAAGACGTCGATATGCGAGGTAATCCCTTTCTGAAAGGTTACCCATGTGGTGAAGAGCACGTGCAAAAATAAATGCGTCTTCATAAATACTTCGGTCAAGGATCGAAGAACGTAAATCGTTGGCTGCATCCAGGTATTGCTCGGCCCGGTGACCCAGAAAAAATATCTGGAGATGGAATGACCATGAACGCATGTCAGCATAAAAATCCGGCAAGTAAGGATTATCTGCCACAGACTCAAATCCAGTCCACCACCCGAGTCGTGAACCGATTCGCTCGGTTAAAGATGTCTTCCCAACACCTATATTGCCAGCCACAACGACCAATTTCTTACTCATCCTGCCTCCATTGGGTAAATAGTCATAGCAATTCTTTTTCACTGCACAAATACATTGGCTCAGGGGATACCTCTAAAGCCTTCACTGTAATCGTTACCTATCATTTCAACATTTGGGACCCCCTTTAATGCACATGGAAATGGGTCATACCAGCATGAAGCCCATTCCACAGCACACTGCGTGGAGAAATTTCCGAAATTACATTCTTCAGTTTTCCATTTAGGATAATCCAACGGTACCAGAATTCTTTTCATCAATGTATCTGGATGGATTGATCCTCTTCCGGCATTAAATAATATCAATAATGTAGGCAATATTGAGATAAAAGGAAATACCATCAGGATTATTTTTTTATTCATCGATATGAAATAATTAATGAATAGCGCACTTGGTATAACAATTGCTGAAAGGATAAATCCATAACCGAAACGGAAGGTCGGAGCTGTAATCAACCAGAATATAACTCCTGTATACATCGTTCCTAGTGGCCATAAAATCTGTTTATGAGTATTAAGAAGGTTACGCCAACTCTTAATTGGTAGAAATAATAGCATAGGTAGAGGGATCAGCGTAAGGAATGCCAACATTGTTTTATGCCTGGGGATCTGGTCATAAAACCATTTTTTATATTGCAACTGCCAGGTCATTGTTGCAAAATCATTCTTGTCCACTCTGGGAAGCAATGCAAATCGATGAATGGTTGATTTTTCGATCTCGACCCATTCTGATGGAATTCCCCAATCAACATGGATTGGGTCATTTTTCAAACCCGGATAAAAAAGATGGCCGGAAAGAATAATGTTACGTCCAATAAATGGTGCATAGATAATGGCAGCAGCAAAACATATTACAAGAACCGGTAAATACTTTTTTCTTTTAAATTCATTGACAATTACCCAAACGACAAATAATAAAATTGGTACAGATGAGAGTTTGATGGTCGTACAAAATAATGAAATAATTGCCAACCAATATTCAACTCCTTCTGAATTATCATTTACGCCCTCGATCAATCTGATCCATTCCGAACAAATGATCCATACGATCAGCGTAACAGGTAGATCAGTACCAGGTGAAGATATCTCTTTCGGAAGCAACAAAAATGATGCTACAAAAAATGCAAATTTGATGAGGTCGGAAAGCTTTCGACCCCCGCCGATTACCTTCAGAACTCCACTGTAAAAATAGATTACACTTACAATGAAAAGTAAGGATGGAAGAGTGTGGAATGATTGAACATTAAGAAACGAAAGCGAAAACAGAGCATTTATTACCAACCAGCTCGAGTTATACGCGAAACGACTATGTAGATTCCCCAAACCTGGTACCGCTTTGTACGTTTCTATCCATCGAATTGCCTGGGCGTGATAGATACCTGTGTCTGGGTTTTCAGGTGCAGTTGTTGCTGAAAAAAGGATTACAAATATCGAAATAAAAAGCAACCCAAAACTGATCAATTGAATTTTATTCAAATATCCTATTTGATACCAAAAGGTTGGGATCTTTTTTGATCGATAAAGGTAAGCCCAAATCGAAACAGATGTAACAAGAACAAAAAAATGTACTTGCCATCCGATATTGATAAATAATGATAAGAAAGATGTAAGAGTAGTAAGGGATGTTATCCCTATCAAAAATGCCAAGATAAGAAAAGATAAATCGTATTTTGATCTTATGGATCTTTTATCAAGAAAGGGAAGCAGGAAAAAACCAAATGGGAGGATTATAAATAGTTGATAGAACCAAATTACCAGATTAATGAACATCGAATCCTTATGGTAATTTGATCTTATCCAGGTTTTGGAAAGATGCCTTTTTGGAAGTCAGAACATTGTATTTAAATATATAAAATAGTGCCATAAAACCATCTGCCATTCCAATCTTTTTACCTTCTTCATATGAACGTCCGTAATATGATATGGGTACTTCATATACACGGCACTTAAGTTTTGCAACTTTGGCTACCACTTCAATCTCAAATCCAAACCTTTTCGAAGTTATGATCATGTTGCGAATAATTTCACCCCGAAAGGCTTTATAACACGTCTCCACATCAGATAAATTGAGATCTGTAAATAAATTTGACAGAAAGGAGATTACACGGTTTGCCATATAATGCCTGAAGTAAAGGGATCTTGATGTTTTTCTCACCAGGAATCGGGATCCAAGAACGACATCCGCCACCCCCATTTGGATCGGGTCTACGACTGCATTGATCTCAAATGGATCATATTCCAGATCCGCATCCTGGATGATAACAATATCCCCTGTTGATTTCTTGACACCTTCCTTTAGAGCTGCTGTCTTGCCTTTGTTTTCTGGAAGCAAATAATAACGTACAACCTTGCTTTTGGCGATGGCTCCCTGACAAATATTTCCTGTAGAATCAGTCGAGCCATCGTCAACAATTATTATCTCCAAAAGATTTTCCACTTTCTCAAGCAAGGTATTGATCACCTGGCTGATCGTTTTTTCTTCGTTATATACCGGCAAGATCACAGAAATTTTCATAATTCATTTCCCTATTACCAACCCTCAAATCTATTTACAAAATTTATTTAACCAATCAGTAATATCTAATGAATGGGATTGATAAGTAATTATTTTTTTGTTTACCTTTTTCTTATATGTTAGGATTATTTTTTACCAACAGGGAAAAAAGAGATCCCCACAGTACCAGGACCGACATGTGTACCCACAACGGGACTGACACCTGCACGTTCCAAACGAAGGGGGTTGAATCGGACCTGTATCAAATCAGACAACTTGTCTGCTTCTTCACTGGCATCCACATCCATTACTGCTGCTTCGATCATCTGATTGCCACCCAATCGCTCCTCTACAATATCCAACATTTGTGCCAAAGCCTTCTTCTTCGAACGAGCCTGGGTAAGGGGTTTGATCAGTCCGTCTTGAAAGTTCAGGATCGGTTTAATATTAAAGGCAGTTCCTAATAGATGCTTGCCTCCAGTGATTCGTCCGCCTTTAAAGAGATATTCCAGTGTATCAACTGCAAAGAGAGTATAAACGCTCTCCCGCATGTTTTCCGCCAGGGCAACTATTTCCTCAACGGATCTATTTTCCTTTGCAGCCCGAGCAGCAGCCATCACGATCAAGCCCAGACCCATGGCACAAGTGAGTGTATCAACGATACGAATTTCGAATTCGGGCAGTTCATCCGCAGCTGCTTTTGCGCTTGCATAAGTCCCGCTGATCCTGGATGAGACCATAACAGCTACAATTGCATCTGCATCCTTTCCTACCTGCTGAAATATGGTCTTAAACTCCTGGGAGGATGGTTGCGAGGATGTAGGCAGAGATTTAGAACTTTTTAATCTATTATAAAAAACATCGGGATGGATATCGATCCCATCCCGAAGACTCTCTCCATCCCAAAGCAACCAGAGTGGGATAACCACAATATTCAATTCATTTTGGATTTTTGCAGGTATATTTGCTGAACTATCTGTCAGAATTACGATTTTCTTCGGCGACATTCAAGATCCTCCTGCTTATCTAAAAATGGATCCAATAAGATTAACACTCACTGAAACCACAGGTATAACATTTGCGGCAACCTTCTTCGCTAACCATGGTCGCTTCACCGCATTCGGGACAAAGATCTCCCATTTTGGGAGGTGAAAAATCCAGATCTTCAGCTACTTGTGGTTCTCCAAGGTTGCCATTCCCTGAGATCTTCTTTTCCATAATCGCTGGATCAGTCTCACCTTTTAAATATTCATTCAATACCTGTCCAACACCATCAGGTAACGAGCGGACTCGATGAGGGCCAAACCCCAATGAGCGACCACCACCAATCCCGCCAAGTTGATTGACGATCTCTGATAACCTATCCCGTGGAGGGATAGGAGAAGCCAATCGAAGGATATATGAAATAAGGCGACCTATTGCTTCTGATACGGCTGCTGTTTCCGAACCTGCTTTTGCTGTATTAATAAAAACTTCAAATGGGTGATTTCCGCCATTTTGGTTGACTGTGATAAAAGCCTTTCCCAATGGTGTTTCGACGCTGAATGTTCGTCCAATCAATTCTCGAGGGCGCGGTTTCTTGGTCGCGACCCAACCTGCCAATTGGGCAGCAATCTCATCTCTGGAAATGTCACGGGATGAGTTGGTATCAGTTTCCGATCTAAAATTTTGTACATACGGTATGTTTTCTTTCTTTTGAGCTGTTGCCCTCGTCTCCAGCACCACTTTATCGCGAGAACCGGTAATATAAACAGTGATCCCTTTGCAGCCTAATTCCCATGCCAGCATATACACCCTGGCAACATCTTCCACAGTTGCATTTTCAGAAAAGTTCACCGTTTTGGATAATGAATTATCCACAAATGTCTGCAATGCAGCTTGCATTCGGACGTGTTCCTCGGCGGTAATGTCTGAAGATACTACAAATGTATTCCGTATGGCTTCAGGAACGTTCATAACATCCTGGCAGGTGCCATGTTGCATGACTTCATCGATAATCGCCTGCCTGGTTTCAAAGTCGATACCTGCCTCTTCGAGTGCTTTCTCAAAGCGAGGACTGGCATAGGTCAATTGCAAATCATTGCCATTGTCATTAACATGGCGAATATAAGCTAGTGCAAATACAGGCTCACATCCATACCCCTCACATCCAGCCACTGTAGCGATCGTTCCTGTAGGAGCAACTGTCGTCTGGGCAGCATTTCGAATCCCATGCTTTTTAATTAATTGGAGGATCAGATCCCAATTAATTTCTGGCCGTCCCCATTTTTGTTCAGCTGTAAATATGGATTGGGGAGGCACCCAGGATATATTATCTGGATCATAGATACTGTCCTGGATCGCCGGGAAAGGTCCACGCTCTTCAGCAAGTGCAATGCTGGTTTTCATTGCATGATAACGAACAAATTCCATGATCTGGCCACCAAACCCCTGACCTTCTTCTGAGCCATAGCGAGTGCCAGTATGATACATAAGATCCGCAAGACCCATAATTCCGAGTCCAATCCGACGGGCACGGTGCGCAGCATTTTTAAGCTGAGGCACGGCTGGCACGTAAGCATTCGCCTCCACCACATCATCCAGGAATCGAACCGAAGTCTCAACACTCTTACGCAGGTTCTCCCAATCAACAGATCCATCTGCGGAACAATGTTCTGCAAGGTTTACAGATCCAAGGCAACAATTTTCGTAAGGTCCCAACCACTGCTCCCCACAAGGATTGGTGGCTTCAAGTGGATAGAGGTGGGGCACGGGGTTGGATCGGTTGGCAGCATCCAGAAAGAGTACACCCGGCTCCCCATTGTAATGAGCTTGCTTGACAATTTTGTCAAACAGATCACGGGCTCGAACTATTTTGAATACTTGCAAAGGGATCCCTTTTTTCTTTGCTTGTTCAGGTGTCCCGCTAAATCCTCTGTATCCAGGTGAATTTACATCAGGGAAGCTCAACTCCCACTCTAAATCATTTTTGACAGCCTCCATAAAAGCGTCGGTGATACCTACGGAGATATTAAAATTCGTTATGGCGTTTTCATCGGTCTTGCAGGTTATAAATTCATCAACATCCGGGTGGTCAATGCGCAATACGCCCATATTTGCACCTCGCCTTGTGCCCCCCTGGGCTACCTCACCAAAAGCGTGATCATAAACGCGCAGGAATCCGACAGGACCAGTCGCATGACCGGCGGAGGATTTTACATAGGAGCCTTTTGGGCGAAGTCGTGAAAATGAAAAACCATTTCCACCTCCTGTCTGCTGAATTAGGGCAGCATCTCTTAAAGTTTGAAAAATACCAGCCTGGTCGCGTCCCATATCGTCTGAGATGGGAAGCACAAAGCAAGCTGCCAATTGCCCCAGTGGCGTGCCTGCACCAGTGAAAGTAGGCGAATTGGGGAAAAACTTCTTGCTGGTTAAAAGGGTATAGAATTCCTTTGCCTGGATCATAACATCATTTCCCCACATCTTTTCAACACTGGCTACATGGTAGGAAACCCGCCAAAACATCTCTTCCAGGGTTTCCACAGGGGAGCCATCGGTGCCTCGACGAACATAACGGCGAACCAGCACCTGACGGGCATTCTCTGTCAATTCAACTGCCGGCAGATCTTCTGGCATTGGGGGAGTTGAATATAAATCTTCCTTAACAGAAGCAACTTTGTTAACCATTAATTGTTCTCCCTTATAGATCTAATAGCTGATCGATTTCGTTGCGGAGGGATTGCAGGTCATCCAAGCGCAGATACACGATCGCGTAACGAATATATGCGATCTGATCCAACTCTTTTAAATAGAACATGACCCTGTCTCCCACAACGCGAGAAGAAATCTCAGATTTCCCCAACTTCTGCAAGTCAGCTTCAACAATACCAATAAGACGTTCGATATCTGCAGCCGAGACTGGACGCTTAGCACACGAGATCCGAATACCGCGAGCCAGTTTTTCCCGGTCAAATTCCTCACGAGAGCCATCCAATTTTATGATAAGAGGGGTTGCCATAATTGGTCTTTCAAGGCTGCTAAACCTTTGCCCGCATTCCAAACACTCCCGGCGCCGACGTATGCCACCATGACTGTCATGTGTGGTATCGAGCACTTTGGAATTATTATTTTGGCAATACGGACAACGCATAATAAACTCCAATTTAGAACATTTGTAGCCGCCATATATGCCGTTTGAGCAATAATCCCCCCTGCATATTGGGCACCATTTTATTATTCTAACATAATTGCAAAGTCAATACAAGGGAAAATTGTCTGAAAGTCCTAAATAACCATCAATTAGTACCAATGGATACCCAAAGGAAAATGGATTCTATTAAGCTTGACTACCATCAATTAAACTCTATAATCAGAATAATTCGAAATCAATTATCCATCCAAAGCCTATTAATCGGGTCTTATTTTCATAAAATACATTGTTTATCTTGACGGGAGAAAAATGGCAAAAATACACTACCCAAACACTAACAAAGTTGATCAAATTGATGATTACCATGGGACCTTGATATCTGATCCTTATCGCTGGTTGGAAGATGTTGATTCGCCAGACACAAATGAATGGGTTCGCCAACAAAACGAGCTGACCTTTTCATTTCTTGATAAGATCCCAGCCAGGGCAGGCATCCGTGAAAAATTAACACGGCTTTGGGACTTTAAAAAAGCATCTTCCCCGTATAAGAAAGGTGGTCGGTATTTTCAATTTATGAATAGTGGTCTCCAAAACCAGGATATCTTGTATGTATCCGAATCGCTTGAAGAAGAACCTCGCGTCCTTCTCGATCCGAATACACTTTCTCCCGATGGAACCTCAGCGCTTAATAATTGGTCAATCAGTCCGGATGGTAAATGGCTGGCATATGCCATCTCATCCAGTGGGTCGGATTGGCAAACTTGGTATATCCGAAGTGTGGACGACGGGAATGATCTTCCCGAATCTTTGGAATGGAGCAAGTTCTCAGGAGCCACCTGGGTAAAAGACAATACCGGTTTTTTCTATGCTCCCTTCCCCATTCCTGCTGAAGGAGAAACTTACCAGGAAGCCAATTACAATCAAAAATTATTTTTCCATCGAATCGGGACCTCTCAATCGGAAGATATACTTGTGTATGAAAGACCAGATCATCCTGAGTGGGGATTTAGTACCGACCTAAGCGAAGATGGTCAATACCTGCTGATCTATGTTTCCCAGGGAACCGATACCAGAAATCGCCTTTATTATAAGGACTTGAAAGGCGATGGTTCCGTAGTCGAGCTCCTACCTGACCTTGAAGCTACCTATACATTCATAGGTAATGATGAATCTCTTTTCTATCTGATGACCAATTTGGACGCACCACGCAGTCGAATTATTGCGATCAATACAACAAAACCGGATAAACAGGGATGGAAAACCCTAATCCCAGAAAATGAATCCGTTCTACAATCTGCCCAGATCATAAACGATAAATTTGTAATCATTTATATGAAAGATGCTCACGATATCATTAAATTATTCCAACTGGATGGTCTCCTGGCAGGCGACGTCAGCCTGCCTACTCTTGGATCAGTCATGGTTGCCTATGCACCCAGCGTTCACGGCGAGCGCAAAGACACCGAGATGTTTTATGCCTTTCATTCCTTCATTCATCCATTAACCATCTACAGATACAATTTCATGAGTGAAATTAGCCAGGTGATCTTCCACCCCCCTATCAAATTTGATCTATCTGGATATGAAACAAACCAGGTATTTGTCACAAGTAAAGATGGCACCAGAATTCCAATGTTTTTGGTCAATAAAAAAGGCTTAAAAAAAGATGGTACCAATCCAACGATTCTTTACGGATATGGTGGTTTCAACCTGGCTCAGACACCATCGTTTGCAATCCACCGACTGGTGTGGATGGAGATGGGAGGCGTCCTAGCAGTTGGTAACTTGCGAGGTGGAAGTGAGTATGGAGAAGCATGGCACCAGGCAGGCATGGTGGATACCAAGCAAAATGTATTTGATGATTTTATCGCTTGTGCCGAATGGTTGATTAAAGAAAAGATCACCAGCACGCCACACTTAGCCATTGAGGGACGATCCAATGGTGGGCTTTTGGTAGGTGCTTGCATGACCCAACGCCCCGACCTTTTTGGAGCTGCCCTTCCCGCCGTAGGCGTTATGGATATGCTGCGCTTCCACAAATTCACCATCGGTTGGGCATGGGTCAGCGATTACGGTTGTTCAGATGATCCGGACCAATTTAAGACACTATTAGCCTATTCGCCTCTTCACAATATAAAACCCGGTACAAGATACCCTGCCACACTGGTCACCACAGCAGACCATGATGACCGAGTCGTTCCCGGGCACTCATTTAAATTTATTGCTACTTTGCAAGCCTGCCAGGCTGGAGAATCTCCAACACTGATCCGGGTGCAAACTCGCGCAGGTCATGGCATGGGTAAACCCACCTCCATCTGGATCGAGGAATATTCAGATATCTACGCCTTCCTGTTCAATGCTCTTGATATTTAATTCAATCGGAAGAATATAATTTCAAACATTAATTTACCCCTGGATTGATTACCGCAATTCTGTAATAACGCATCTTCGTCATTTAATTAAATGATACCCCTAAGAATAAATGAATCGGCACATATGTGACAAGAAAAACATTATTCTCAATATTCATACAAATTAATATTCATGTTTTATGTTCTTAAATTCTCTCATCAGACAATCATGTATAATTCTTTTCAACAAAAAGAGGAAAAATCCATCAGCCAATTCAATTCAAGGATGATCAATTGCTTTTCATCTCTTCACTCCTGTTCTTAGCAACAATCTTTCCGATCTTTTCAATTTTTCAAATCAGGAAGATAAATTCTACTCTTCTCGCATTATATTTAAGCTGGTATGCGCTAATCGTATTAACTTGTGAGATCAGTGGTTTTCTAGGATTATTAGGATCTGAATGGTTTTTCCTCACCATTCAGATCCTGGAAGGATTAATTATCTGGGGAATCTGGTTTTTAAAGGGAAAACCAGATCTTATTATGGGATGGAACAAAAGATTAATTTCCAGGTGGATCAATTCAATCGTTTTGTTCATAAAAAAGAACCCGTTTACTTCGAGCTTTAGCGCTATTGTTATCGGGGGGTATGGTTTTTTGGCTTGGTTGATCTTGCGAGTTCCTCCCAACAATACAGATTCAATGAAAACCCACCTTGCCCGGGTTGTGTATTGGTTGCAACAGAATTCTTTCGAACAACTGACAATTCGTTCAATCGCGGCCAAGATCTATCCGTTTGATGCCCAATTAAATGTACTCTGGACGATCCTTTTCTCTCACTCCGATAAATTTGTTGGATTTGTTCAATATTTTTCCGCTATTTTCTGTACCATTGCGATCTACGCCATAGCCAGATTAATGAAAGGGTCAAGGAGAAGTTCTTTAATTATCAGCTTGATCTGGTTGACATACCCGGTGGTCGTGTACCAGGCGACTTCAACCCAGGTGGATCTGGTGATCGCAGCCTTATTTACAATTTCAATCTATTTCCTTTTCGATCATCTTCAGGCTTCAAAACAATCTAGTCTTTTCTTTTCAGCCCTTGCCTTGGGTCTCGCCCTCGGGACAAAGTCTACAATATTCATAATGGCGCCGGGCATCCTAATAATGCTGATCCTCTTTTTAACCAGTAATCACAAAGCAATCTCCTGGGTGATCAGATGGTCAATTCTTACCACCCTGTTTTTCCTGGCACTTGGGTCTTTTATATATTTCAATAATATTCGTTATTACAATAATCCCCTGGGTCCTTCCTCAGTTATTGCCAACAATCTATCCACAGGTGAATCTTTAAGTGAAACCATTAGGTACAATGCCCCGAGGTTAATTTTCCAATTCATAAGTTTCGACGCGCTGCCCATTAAGTTAGCCAACCAGGCAACTGAAATTAAAGGGGATATTTTTGAGAATGCAGGAAAATATTCAGGTCTGAACTTGGATTCTACAACTGCATTAAGCGATCCAAATGTCCCATTTTCATATGATCTATCTCCCTCATATAATGAGGATGCATCCTGGTTCGGATTTTCCAGTGTGATGGTCATCATCCCTGCAATTATTTTTGGAATATATTTTGGTCTTAAAAGAAAGGATAAATACTCGATCGTTTTATTTATTCTGGGTATTACATATAGCTTATTTGAAATGATCTTTCGACCGGGTTGGGATCCATACCAGGGCAGGTATTTTATAATATCTATGGCTATTAGCACTCCGTTGGCTGTTTCATTTACCAATGAAAAGATAATTTCAAAAATCTTTATTTTCATAGTAACGGTTATCGCATTGGTGACGTTCTTTTTTTCAGTATTTTCAAATACATCAAAACCGCTACTTGGTCGAAACAATCTCGAGTCAAGGTATATTAAATCTGTAAAAGAGTACTTTCCTGGAAATCCAATTCACAATTATTATCAAAAAGCAACAATTAAAATATATGATTTCCTTCGGCAAAACCTTCCAACTGATTTTTCAATCTCGGATTATGATGATGTCCAATTACGAACCCTAAGCAATAGATCCCAACATGAGACGATCGTCCGGGTAGTAAACGATCTAGTACCACAAGATGCCCGAATGGGATTTATGTCTGGCGTTGGTGATTTTGATTATGTATTTTTTGGAGAAAATCTGACCAGGGTTCTGATCAATATTAATTCGGATAACGAATTATTCGACAAAGAATGGATGCGATCAAAAAACATGAGCTTTGTTTTGATCAGTGAGTATGAAAGATTTAGCGACCTGCCAGATTACTTAAATCTAACAAAAGCAGTTGATGGGTGGGGTTTATATTCTATAGATTTTCAATGATATATTGGTAGATAAGATAAAATAGGAGGACAGGAATAAATATTTTATGAAAACAATTGAAACTGAAGATAAAATTCGCCCAGAAATCATCCAGGAAACCTGGGTAGTGATTTCTGCATTTAACGAAGAAGAATCGATCGGTGAAGTTCTGTCAAAATTGGCTGAGAAAGGTTATCACATCATCATCGTCGATGATTGTTCTACGGATCAGACATCAAAGGTAGCTTTGGATTTTCCTGTTACCCTATTGAAACATTTGGTCAACCTGGGACAAGGAGCAGCCATACAAACAGGGTTTGACTACATTCTTAAACACACCGATGCGAAATACATCATTACTTTCGACGCTGATGGTCAGCATGACGTGGATGATATTCCAGGTTTACTTTTACCCCTTGCCACAGGAAAGAGCGATGTAGCACTTGGGTCGCGTTTTCTTAGATCTACAACCGGATCAGGCATGCCAAAATCCAAGATGATCACCCTTCAATTAGGGTTGATTTTTACCAGAATATCAACCGGGTTGAAACTGACCGACACGCACAATGGTTTGCGGGGAATGAAAAGGGATGTTTTAAACAAAATCAAAATTGAGCAAAATCGAATGGCACATGCCTCTGAAATACTTACACAGATCGCCCAACATAAAATTCGTTATTGCGAGGTCCCGGTAACAATTCGTTACACGCCTTATTCAAAGAAAAAAGGACAATCGATTTTTAATTCCCTAAATATTTTATGGGATTTGTTCATTGGGAAAAAATAAATGACTTTCTTTCAAATCATCATAATCTTATTGATCCTGGTTTCTTTGATTCTTATCAATAGAAGCAAAGTACATCTGGTTGAACGAACCTTATTTATTATTGTTACAATAGGGGGTATTTTTCTTGTAATATTCCCAGAGTTAGCCTCAAAAGTAGCCCATTTGGTCGGTATTGGGCGAGGTTCAGATCTGATACTTTATCTGTTTACAGTTTTTTCATGGTTCTGGTTTACAGCAATATCAGCCAAGATGCGGCGAACTAATAGCATCCTCACAATTATTGTAAGAGCAAACGCAATCGACAATCCATTGTTCGGGGATAACAAAGGGAATTGATCAACCCTGATATTATAAAATTCTGGGTTGAAACAGCTTTAAATAGGTTTAGAACTCCCTTTGGCTTCCTGCCATGCAGTTTCCATCTCATCAAGGGATAGATCAGCAATTTTTCGATTCTGTTTTAGTGCGAACTGCTCGATGTAGGAAAAACGTTGTTTATATTTTCTATTGGTACCGCGCAGTGCAGATTCAGCATCCACCCCTTTCCATCGCGCAAGGTTTACCAGAGCAAATATAAGATCGCCTATCTCATCCATTAGCTCGGATGGATTTTCAACCCGATTGATCTCCCCAATCTCCTCCTCGATCTTCTCCAAGACACCTTCTATATTTGGCCAGTCGAAACCGATCCTTGCAGCCCGATCCTGGTATTCCTGGGCTTGAATTAGCGCAGGCAATGTCAAGGGGACTCCTCCCAATATACCCTTGATGGCATCGCCATTGGTTTTTCGTTCGGCAGCTTTTAAATTTTCCCAGTTTTCAAGTACATTCGCAACTCCATCAACCTTCACGTCTCCAAAAACATGTGGATGACGGCGGATGATCTTATCGTAGATCCCTTTCAGGACATCAAGCATTGAGAACCCACCTTCTTCGCTGCCTATCTGGGCATTTAATACGATTTGCAATAACAAGTCACCGAATTCTTCAGTCATATCCAATGGATCCTCTGAATCAAGTGCTGCCAGAACTTCATATGCCTCTTCCAGGAGGTGAGGACGAAGGGATTGGTGAGTCTGCTGCTGATCCCAAGGGCAACCATTCGGTGCCCGCAAACGAGCGACTACTTCCTGGAATGCTTCAAAAGATGTCCCTTTTCCCATTGATGGAATATAGAGAACGGTTAATAAACCTATCCGGTCACTTCTGTCTATCTCGTAAAGGTTTAATTCCTCCACTCGCTCAGCCTCAGTACCGGCTCCATGAATTAAGACCACCTTATAATTATCCGGATATATGTTATTGAGAGTTGTCTTGACTTCAGCAGCGATCAGACGTGAATAGATTTGGGCGACCAACACTGGAGCATCAACTGGAAAAGGTGGGATCTGATATTGACTTAATTCAAGGGCATCCATCAATGTTATTTGTGGAAATGGATCCAAACCCAGGGCTGAAAAAACAGGTTCCACAAATGATACTCCGCTAATAATATGCAATTCCAAGCCCATCGATCTTGCTCTCCGGGTTATTTCTGGTCCGGTTGATTCTGCGATAAAAGGATCACCCGGGACAGCATAAATTACACCTTGTTTCCTCGTTCCCAGTTCCAGAATTTTGTTGACAATTTGCTCATAAACAGCCTCAAATGACTCGCCAACTTCATAAAGATCATCAAAGGACTTCAATTCTATTGTATCTGGAAAAGCAGCAACCGTAGGATGTTGACTTGTTCGCAACCAGATCTCTTCCGAAGTGGTAATAACTTCCCAAGCTTCTCTTGTAATCTGGAATGGATTACCTGGTCCGAGACCTAGGATCGTAATACCAGCCATGGCATCTCCTTAAACGCACCGCAGAGCTCACAGAGTAAGCAGAAAATACATTCCTTATACTCCGCGCTCTGCGGTTGTAATAATGTGTCAAGGGCAAATTCTGCCCGAACTTGCAAAATTAACGCTTGGTGTACGTCGGCGCTTTGCGGGCTTTTTTCAAGCCTGGTTTCTTGCGTTCCTTAATACGGGAATCTCGGGTTAGAAATCCACCTTTTCGCATGGCATTTTTCAATTCCGGATTCACCTTTGTCAACGCACGTGCCAGACCAAGGACTACGGCATCGGTCATTCCTGTAACACCTCCGCCTCTAATCTTGACAGAGATATCATAAGACTTGAGGTCTTCACCAGCAGCTGCAAGAGGAGCCAGAATGGACTCAAAATCGCCAAGCCTTGTGAAAAATTCCTGGGCATTCTTGTCATTGACAAGAAAGTTACCTGATCCGCTCATCAATCGGACTCTAGCAATGCTTTGTTTTCGGCGTCCAACGCCTTCAAAATATTGAACAGTCATAAGTTCCTTCCTGCTCCCCTACCTGTTAATTAACCTGTTTAAAGTTTTGAGTACCATGGGGGTGCTCAGCACCTGAATAGATTTTCATTTTTTTGAGAAGATGTTTCCCCATCTTGTTATGAGGAAGCATGCCCCAAACCGCTGATATGATCACACGATCAGGGTATTTCTTTAATTGGTCACGCAGGTTCACCGATTTTAATCCACCCGGGTAACCAGAGTGATGGTGGTACATCTTCTCGTCCATTTTGTTTCCGGTAGCGGTGATGTCGCCAGCGTTGATAACCACCACAAAATCTCCCATTTCCACACCCGGTGTAAATGTTGGTTTATGCTTGCCAAGTAAGATCGAAGCAATATGGGTAGCCAGGCGACCCAAGGTTTGCCCTTTGGCATCCACCAATACCCATTCTCGATCAATTTCAGCAGCCTTTGGATAATACGATTTATACACAGTGTCTCTCCAATTTCAGACTAATCATTCCAGATTATCATAACCTACTTCAACAAGTGTCAATCCTTGTGCCGGAGCCAAACCTGATGGCAATTCGGATTGATGATCTAATGACCAGACAAGGTCTTCAATTTTGATCCTGCCCAAACCGACAGCCACCTGGGCATGAACGATCTTCCGAACCATATGGTACAAAAATGCGTTGGCGGTTATCTCAAACTGCCATTCGTCACCAGCCAATTCCCAGTTTGCATCCAAGACGGTTCGTTCAGTTCTGTTCCCTGGTTTTGGAGGCGATCCAAAAGCTGCAAAATCATGCGTTCCTGGCCATATCCTGGATAGCTTATGCAAGTTGTCAACCAAAGGCCAAACCCTCCAGGCAAATCGTTCTCGCAGGGGAGATCTAACAGGCTGGCAAAACAACTTGTATCGGTAACGACGCCATTTTGCATCAAATCGTGGATGAAAATCATCTTTGGTTTGTTCCACCTTGTGGACAGCTAAATCCGCAGGAAGGTAAGCATTCAAAGCATTTTCAAGATCTTCCAACGAATGCTTCCAATCCAGGTCAAATGCAGCCACCTGTCCGCTGGCGTGAACACCGGAATCCGTTCGCCCAGCCATCAAGACAGATTTTCCATTCCAGTTCAATTTTCGAAGGGCTTTTTCAAGCTCATGTTGAACCGTTCGGGATTTAGCCTGACGTTGGCTTCCAACATATTCAGTGCCGTCGTAAGTTAATTTAATCTGGTAACGTACCATTTGAACTGACAGTTTTCACCGTCTTATCATACGACCGAGTGGTCGTGAGATCATCTATTCTTCCATAAGTTCGATCAGCACCATATTGGCTGCATCACCCAGGCGTGGACCCAATTTCAAAACTCGGGTATATCCACCCATGCGGCCAGCAAAACGGGGGGCAATTTCATCAAAAAGCTTATTAACCACAGTATGATCACTTAGCTTTGCTGCGATATTACGGCGGGCAGCAACTTTCTCTGCATCGTTCTTTTCAATGGAATTTCGAGCCGTAGTGATCATTTTTTCTGCTTCCCCACGAATCGCAACAGCTTTTGATTCAGTCGTCTGGATCCGTTCATGGGTAAACAATTGCTTGATCAAAGTACGGCGAAGGGCGTTACGGGCACCCTTGCTACGATTTAGTTTTTTACCTGCTACTTGGTGTCGCATTTGTAACTACTCCAACTCTTTCTGAGTTTCATCTTTCATATAGCCTTTTTCGACCATTCGCTGACGAAGTTCGTCCAGGCTCTTCTCACCAAAATTTCGAATTGACATGACAGCCTGATCGCCTTTTTCGAGCAGGTCCAACACATCTCCAACCGTGGTAATCCCTGTGCGTTTTAGTGAATTGAAAACTCGAACCGAAAGATCCAAGGATTCAACGGGTGTTTCTGCCACCTCACTGGTTAGACCAGAGCTGGTAACTTCCTTTTCAATAGCGATCGTCAAAGATTCTTCACTTACTCCAGCGATATAACGCAAATGCTCAATTAAAATCTTCGCACTCGAGCTCATCGCTTTTTCAGGTGAAATGGTCCCATCCGTCCAGATCTCTAGGATCAATTTATCAAAGTTCGTACTTTGACCAACACGAGCCGATTGTAATTCCCAGTTCACCTTCTTGATAGGTCCAAAGATGGCGTCCACAGGAAGTTCACCTATTGGAAGGTGCCCACCACGCTCATTGGCAGGTGAATAACCACGGCCGCGTTCAACTGTAAATTCTATATCCAGTCGAGCCTTAGGGCTATCTGCTGTGAATAGATAGAGATCTGGGTTGATGATCTCGACCTCTGGTGGTGTGATGATGTCAGCAGCAGTTACAATACCTTCACCGCGCACTTCAAGATGCATGCGGGTTGTTTCCACATCTCGCAAGACTATGCGCAATTGCTTGATCTGCAGCATAACCAACAGCACGTCTTCTCGAACATCTGGAATGTCGCTAAATTCATGCAATACGTCAGATATACGAATGGAAGTTACAGCAAATCCTTCCAAAGACGACAACAATACCCGTCGCATCGCGTTCCCGAGGGTCATTCCATAACCCTGTTCCAGCGGGCTGATCACAAATTTGCCGTAATTACGAGCTTCTGCATCTCGCTCAATTTTTGGCATGACCATATTACTTATACCCGTCACGGTTCACCTCTCCCTGGTGCGCTCATACACACCTTACTACGCAAATTGACCTTTATCCCGGTTATCGTGAGTAGTACTCAACGATCAACTGCTCATCCAGGTTTGCATCGATTTCAGAGCGTTCTGGTAAACGTAAAACGCTGCCGGATAGATTTTTTAAGTCACGACTTACCCACATCGGGGTATTGCGAGCCTCTGCAAACGCAGGAAGTTCCTTGAAAAATGTTGTATCAAGTGACCCTTCGCGAACAGTGATTATGTCTCCAATACCCATGAGCATGGATGGGATATCGGTTCGACGGCCGTTTACTGTAAAATGTCCATGGCTGACCAACAATCTGGCTTGCGATCGACTACTAGCAAAACCCATTCTGAAGATTACATTATCCAGGCGGGATTCTAGTGTTTGCAGAAGTCCCAAACCAGTCAGACCACGCTGACGAGAAGCGATGCTAAAGTAGCGACGGAATTGTCGTTCCAGAACACCATAAACACGTCGGGCTTTCTGTTTTGCACGCAATTGGCGGGCATAATCCGATTCCCGACCGGTGCCACCACGTCTTTTTCCACCACCACCTTGCATGGATTTTCCATGTGCACCAGGTGCATAGGCACGTCGATCAAAAGCACATTTTGGAGAAAAACAGCGTTCTCCCTTTAAAAATAATTTCTCATTTTCACGCCGGCATAATTTACAAACCGGACCAATATATCTTGCCATTATTTTCTAACCTCTCTCAACCAGACTATACGCGACGTTTTTTCGGAGGACGGCAGCCGTTATGAGGAACAGGTGTCAGATCAGAAATTGAGCGCACTTTTATGCCCATTGCTTGGACTGCCCGGATGGCAGACTCTCGACCCGGTCCAGGTCCCTTCACAAATAGATCGACTTCCTGAATCCCCATAGCCTGTGCGGCTTTAATGGCTTGTTCGGTAGCCAAGCGACCAGCAAAAGGAGTACTCTTTCGAGATCCTTTGAAACCTGCTGATCCACCGCTGCCCCAGGTCAGGGTATTTCCGTCGGTATCCGAAATGGTGACGATGGTATTGTTAAATGTAGCATAGATATGTACCTGTCCGGCAGACAGGGAGCGCTTCACTTTCTTTGCACCGCCACGACGCATTGAACGAACATTTTGAGCCATAATACCTCTCTAAATCTCTTATAAGACTGGCAGCTGATTACTTGCCACCACGACGTCGACCGCGACCAGCAACCGTCTTTTTGGTACCCTTGCGGGTGCGCGCATTTGTGCGTGTGCGCTGTCCCCGAACAGGCAAACCTCGACGATGCCTTAAACCGCGATAGCAACCGATTTCGATCAAGCGCTTGATATTCAATTGCTCGGACCGTCGCAGGTCGCCTTCTACTTTCCAATTTTTGGAAATGTATTCACGGATGGCAGATACCTCAGCTTCGGTCAAGTCCTTGACACGGGTATCTGGATTTACCGAGGTAGCCGAAAGCAACTCCCTGGCTCTTGTAGGACCGATCCCAAATATATAGGTTAGCCCAACTTCAACCCGCTTATTTCGCGGAAGATCAACACCTTCTATTCTCGCCATAATTTAACTTATCCTTGTCGCTGTTTATGTTTCGGATTTTCGCAGATGATAAACAACGTGCCTTTGCGCTTGACGATCTTACATTTCGCACAACGTTTACGTATTGATGGAGATACTTTCATAATTGCAATGCTCCTTAACCAATTCATGGCTTCCCAGCCAAAGGTTAGATTATACTACTTCTTCAAAATTCCGTCCAGATTTCAGTTTCATTAGCCCGGATCAAAGGACTGTCAGGATTAGAGGTTCTCCTTCGGTGACGGCAACCGAATGCTCAAAATGAGCCGTCAATGATCCGTCTGCAGACACTACTGTCCACTGGTCGGACAGGACACGAGTCCTATGTGTCCCTACCAATACCATTGGCTCCAGGGCTATGGTCATTCCTGGTTGCAAAAGGATGCCAGTTCCAGGTCTACCATAATTAGGAACTTGAGGTCCTTCATGCATTTGCCTTCCAACACCGTGTCCGGTGTACTCACGGGTAACCTGATACCCCTTTCCTTCCACATATTTCTGTATGGCAGCGGAAATATCTCCCGTGTACTTTCCAGTGCGCATCTGATCGATGCCAACATAAAGTGCTTTTTCTGTTGTCTCAAGCAAAGCCTGTGCATTGGCTGAAATTTCACCAACACCAGCAGTGAAAGCTGCATCACCGACAAATCCTTCAAAGACGGCTCCGCAATCTATAGAGACTATTTCACCTTCCTTCAACTTCCTCTTACCAGGAACTCCATGTACCAGTTGCTCATTGATACTGACGGTAATGGAGGCCGGATAAGGTGGATGACCATAGTTCTTGAAAGGTGAATATGCACCATGTTTCCGCAAAGTTTCCTCAGCAGCCGCGTTGAGGTCTGCGGTAGTAATACCGGGTTGTAAAAGTTCTCTAACTGCAGCCAAGGCACTTGCATTGATCCGCCCGGCTTCACGCATCAGCAGGATCTCTGCTGTGCTTTTTATGGTGACCTGTCCAGCCCAGTTCATTAATGCTGGTATCCTAAAGCTGTTAAAAGATCTCTAGTCACATCTTCGATGGGTTTTGCTCCATCGATCTCGACCAAGTTACCAAGTTTTCGATAATGATCAATCAAAACAGATGTTTGCCTGGTATAAACCTCGATACGGTGTTTTACTGTTTCAACCTTATCATCATCACGCACATAAAGGTCTGATCCATCAAAATCACATATTCCATCTATTTTCGGTGGATTATTTTTGAGATGAAAAACATGACCCTGCGCTCTACAAGATACTCTACCACTCAATCGATCGATCAGTACTTCATCAGAAGCTGTGATACATGGCACAAAGTTCACTTTTGTGTTGAACTTTGAGAGGAACTCATCGAGTTCTTCTGCCTGAGTTGGGGTACGGGGAAAACCATCTAATAATGCCCCGTTGGCACAATCAACCTGTTTCAATCGATCCTGGATCATGGTTATGGTCACACGATCTGGAACGAGCTCACCTTTCGTTATATAAGATTGCGCCAATAAACCCATCTTTGTTTTATTTTTAATGTTCTCCCGGAAAATATCACCTGATGAGATATGCACCAAACCAATTTTTTCCGCAACGATCTTAGCTTGTGTGCCTTTTCCAACACCTGGAGGACCTATGAGAACGATGTAGGTAGGCACGTCTTACCTATTACCGTACCAGAAGTGAATCTTCGTAACCGTGTAATTGGAGTTCCGCGTCAATGTTCAAGAATACATCACGCACGACACCAACTACAATCAACAAGCCTGCCGAAGATACCAAAAATAAGCCGGATGTTTGATTGCCAAGTGGCAGGACAAGCTGCACCAGGTATGGAAGAATGGCCACCAGGCCGAGGAATAATGCCCCTGGCAGCGTGATCCGACGTTGAACTTTTGTGAGATATTTCTGAGTGGGTGCACCGCGATTAATCCCGGGGATCTGGGCACCCATTTTTTTCAAATTGTCTCCATAATTCTGCTGAGCAAACAGAACATCCGTATAAAAGAAGGTAAACCCAACCACCATCAGAAAATACAAAACCCAATAAAACCAGGAACCACCACCAAACACCTGGCTTGTCTTGGCAGCTAAGTTTGCCACCCACTCAACTTTTGAATTGGCAAAATAACTGGCGATGATCGCAGGAAATTGCAGGAACGCACTCGAGAAAATAAGCGGGATCATGCCGGACATATTGACCATCAAGGGTAATGTCCCTTTTACAGGCATGGACATCCGGTTTCCCATTCTACGACCAGGATACATAACCGGCACATTTCGCCTTCCCTGTTGTACGTACACAATCGCGAAGATCGTTAGAACGATTAGGATTATGGTGAAGAAAACCATGAACACCCGATTTTGTTCATCCAGAAGAATGGTCCTGAAATTACTTGGCATTTTTGCCACGATACCTGCAAAAATGATCAGGGATAGACCTTGCTGTCTGATACCATATTCGGATATCAATTCTCCCAGCCAGATCGCAAACATCGTACCTGCGATCATACTCAACAACATGGCGGTTGAAGCCAGAGCCAACCCGGAAGAAAATCCGAAATTCAAAATAGGTGCGCCACCACCTCTGATCGATATGGAATTAAAAATATTGATTTGACCGATAGCGGATAAAGCAGCCATTGGAACTGCCAGGTAGTAGGTCCATTTTTCCATCCACTTGCGGCCATCTCGGGGATCATCTTCCATGCGTCGTTGAAGTGCAGGAATGATCGGCACCAACAATTGCAGGATGATCTGGGCTGTGATATAAGGGTAAACGCCCATGGATAACAATGAAAAACTGGAAACCGTTCCACCGGATAGCAGATCAAGGAAATCAAAGAAGGTTCCGGATGCTCCCAGGTTCGCGCGAAGGTTTACCAAAGCGTCGGTATTAATTCCTGGTACTGGAACATTGGCTGCCAATCGGTAGATTACCAAAATACCCAATGTAAATAATAGTTTTTTTCGGATATCTTCCGACTTCCATAGATAACGCCACGCAGAAAAAGTGGATTTCATTTCTCTCCTCGTCCTGAAACCTTAGGCTATTACCTCGACGGTACCACCAGCTGCTTCGATCTTTTCGCGAGCACTTTTAGTGATACGATGAATTCGTACTTTAAGAGGATTCTTGATCTCGCCTTTTCCAAGAATGGCAACCGGCATGCGCAAATTTCGGATCAATCTGGCATCCATCAGAGATTCAGGGGTGATTTCAGCATTTGCAGCAAAATCAGCGAGCTGTTCGATGTTTACTTCATAATATTCAACCTGGTTCGGGGGAGTAAACCCATAACCACGCAGAAAAGGTAAGCGGCGAAAGAATGGCAAGTTACCACCCTGTCGATACAGGTGCCCGCCAGATCCAGCGCGGGAACTTTGACCTTTTGTACCACGGCCGGCAGTCTTTCCCTGCCCAGCTGCAGTACCACGACCAATGCGTTTGCTGTTTTTCTTCGACCCAGGATTGGGTTGCAAGTCATTCAATTTCATGATCTTCACTATCCTTCAACTTTTAAGAGGTGGATCACCTTGTTCAACATTCCACGAACAGCCGGGGTGTCATTGTGCTCGACAGTCTGATTCAATCGGTGCAATCCCAATGCCAAGACAGTATTCTTCTGGTCTTTTGGATAACCTATTGCGCTGCGCACAAGAGTAACTTTTAATTTTCCTGGAACATTTTTTGCCTTAGCCATTGCTCTTTCTCCTCTCCCAGAAAGGAATGAGCTCACTCACAGGTTTTCCACGCCTTGCTGCCTCTTCCTGTGGTGATTTCATGTTATCAAGAGCCTGAAAGGTAGCCTGTACTACATTGAGAACATTTGCGCTTCCCAGCGATTTGGTTAAAATGTCACGCACGCCTGCGGCTTCCAAAACTGCACGAACGCCACCTGCAGCAATAACTCCGGTTCCTGGTGATGCGGGTTTTAGAAGCACCCTGGCCCCACCCACGGCGCCAATTGTTTCGTGAGGTACAGTTGTTCTGGCAAGTGTAACTTTGTGGAAATGTTTGTGTGCTCTTTCCGTCGCTTTACGCATGGCATCGGGTACTGCATTGGCCTTACCAACACCCATTCCAACGTTGCCATTGTTATCTCCAATCACGATTGTTACACGGAATTGGAAACGGCGACCACCTTTCACAACTTTTGCCACGCGTGCAATCTCAATAACACGCTCATCGAGTGGCTGTTCTTCCTGTTGTTGTTCGAATGCTGAAACCTGCTGATTTGTCATATTTCTCTCCACAGCCTTAGAATTCAAGGCCACCTTCGCGGGCACCGTCTGCCAGAGCTTTTATCCGTCCCATATAGCGGAAACCACCTCGATCAAATACAACTGTGTTAACACCCTTGCTTTTGGCGCGTTCGGCAATGGTTTTTCCAACCATTTCTGCCTGCTTGGATTTATCCAATCCGACCATTTTTTTGCGCAGTTCAGCATCGATGGTTGAGGCTGAAGTCAGGGTGTGTCCACTTGAGTCATCGATTACCTGGGCATATATCTCAGACAAGCTGCGATAAACGCACAAACGAGGTCGCTGTGCGGTGCCGTCCACATGTTTTCGTACACGGGTGTGACGCCGAATACGGGCAGCAAAACGAGTTTTATTCGACATATTACTACTTCGCCTTTCCAGACTTGCCAGGTTTACGACGGATCTTTTCGCCCAAATAGTGCAGACCTTTACCATGATAAGGCTCAGGTGGACGTAGCGCCCGTATATTCGCTGCAGTTTGACCTACATCTTCTATATTGAAACCACGGACAATTACCTGACGTGTTTTTGCATCCACCGCAAAGGAAATACCTTCTGGTGGGTCCATTTCAATTGGATGTGAATATCCCAGGTACAATACCAGCTTTGATCCACTCATCTCAGCCCGGTATCCGACACCATCATATTCCAATATTTTTTCAAAACCGGCGCTAACGCCACTTACCATATTATTTAATACCGCGCGGGTTGTCCCATGTAAAGCACGTTGAGCAGGTGCATTGGAAGATCGGGTTATCAACAATTGGCCATTCTCCATTTCAATGGAAATGGTTGGGGAGAACATACGTTCGAGCTTCCCTTTTGGCCCATTTACACTAACCATCGATCCCTTGATATCTACCTGCACACCATTCGGGATATCCACCGGCATGCGTCCAATTCGAGACACTGTGCGACCTCCTGTCTCACCAAACTTTACAAAGATATTCACCGCCAAGATTCATCTGACGGGCCCGTTGACCTGTCATGATACCCTTGGGCGTTGAAATGATAGCTACACCCAAACCAGATAATACCCATGGGATATCCTGTTTCTTGGTGTAAACACGCCTGCCTGGTCTACTGACACGTTGCAGGTTTGTTATGACTGCCTGGCGGTCACGTCGCTCACCAACATATTTAATGCGAATTCGTAACACCAATTGACCAGGTTTTTCTCCTTCGACAACATCATATGCATCGATATAGCCTTCCTCTTTTAAGATCTTGGCAATTTCAGCCTTAACCTTAGAATGGGGCATCGCCGTCAAGGATTGTCCGCTCATGACCGCATTCCGGATGCGGGTTAGCATATCAGCAATAGGATCAGAAAAGCTCATGCTTTCACCTCCTCCCGGCTACCAAGAAGCCTTGATAACACCGGGGATCTTCCCTTCCAAGGCATATTCTCGGAAGCAAATCCGGCACAGTCCAAAACGACGAATGTAACCACGCGGGCGGCCACACACTGAACAACGATGACGTATTCGGTTGGAATACTTCCGTCGTTCTTCACGATATTTCATACAAGTTGATGCCATAATTTACGCTTCCTTCCTGAACGGCATGCCAAATAATTGCAGCAATGTTCGTCCGTGATCATCAGATTTGGCTGTTGAAACAATAGTGATTTCCATGCCTCGCAGCTTATCGATCTTATCGTACTCTATCTCGGGGAAAACCAATTGGTCTTTCAATCCAAGAGTATAGTTGCCGCGACCATCAAAAGCATCCGGGGATACTCCTCGAAAATCTCGTACACGAGGTAGGGCTACATTCATCAGGCGATCGAGGAACGACCACATTTTTTCTCCACGCAAGGTTACCTTGGTTCCGATGATGCGACCTTCACGCAATTTGAAAGCCGCAATGCTTTTTCGTGCTTTCGTTACGATCGGTTTCTGTCCGGTGATCTTTCCCAGGTCTGAAACAGCAGCTTCGATAGCCTTCGAGTTTTCCATTTCGGAACCCATGCCAATGTTGACAATAACCTTGGTAATACGTGGCACTTCCATAATGTTCTTGAACTCGAAGGTCTTTATCAAGGCCGGGACGATTTCTTGTTGATATTTATCTTTCAATTTATTCATTATTGATGCTCCAACCCGGCAAACTCAATCTATCAACGCCTTGCAATGTTTGCAAACGCGATGTGCTCCGGTTTCGTCACGGTGAACTCCTACGCGAGTAGGTTCACTACATTTGGGGCAAACCAGCATAACATTGGATATATGCAAAGCCCCTTCAAATTTAATACGTCCAGGATTGATCGTACGGCCTTGTTTCTGAACCTGGCGCTGGTGCTTTGTGCGAATATTCACACCTTGAACTGTTACGCGGCTTTTCTCAACGAAAACCTTGATAACTTCACCGCGCTTGCCCATATCTTCGAGGCCTCCACTGATGACCTCAACGGTATCACCTTTACGAATCTTTGATCTCATCGTATGCTCCTACTCCCTGACCTAAAGAACTTCCGGAGCCAGAGAAACGATCTTCATGAACCCTTTTTCACGCAATTCACGCGCCACAGGGCCAAAGATACGGCTACCTTTTGGATTCTGTCCGTCAGTATCCAGAATAACTGCTGCATTGTCATCAAAGCGAATGTAAGACCCATCCTCACGCCGGTATTCTTTTGCGCAACGCACAATAACAGCTTTAACAATATCGCTCTTCTTTACCGAGCCTTGCGGAGCAGCAGATTTTATTGTTGCTACAATAATATCGCCAACGCTACCATAACGGCGATTGGTACCACCCAACACCTGAATGACCAGCAACTCACGGGCTCCGGTATTATCGGCAACCTTCATTCGCGATTCTTGTTGAATCATAGTTGCACCTCCACGGCTGTATCTTCAGTGCGTATCTCATGTTTGATGATCGCTTCCACAACCCAGTTCTTATCTTTTGAGATCGGGCGACTTTCAACGATCTGGACCTGATCTCCGACCTGGCAATCCAACTCATCATGTGCTTTCACACGCATGGTAGAGTGAACCACTTTTCGGTAAAGAGGGTGCCGATATGTACGAGATACTTCGACCACAACTGTTTTGGTCATTTTATTGCTGGTGACAACACCATTCATCCGACGACGTTTATTCATTTTTCACCTTCCTGTACAGTCGTCGCAACGCGCTCGTTGATGATCGTCTGTATTCGAGCAATCTCTTTACGGACAACGGGCAAACGACTGGTATCGGTTAATTGTCCGGATACAACCTGGAAACGCAACTTCATCAACTCTTCTCGAGCATCTGCCATTTTTGTCTTTAATTCTTCAACTGATAAGGCACGCATCTCACTGGTTTTCATGCCTGTTCTCCTCCACCGCTGTCCTGACGAGCAATGACTTTGGTCTTGATTGAGAATTTATAACGGGCCAAATTGAGAGCTTCGCGCGCAATATCCTCAGGTAAGCCAGCGACTTCAAACATGACACGTCCGGGTTTTACGACCGAGACCCAGTACTCAACACTACCTTTACCCTTGCCCATGCGAGTTTCTGCTGGCTTCTGGGTATATGGTTTGTCTGGAAAAATACGGATCCATACTTTTCCACGGCGCTTCATGGTGCGAACTATGGTTCGACGGGCTGCTTCAAGTTGCCGGGCAGTCACCCAACCAGGCTCAAGAGCTTGTAAGCCAAATTCTCCAAAACTTATCTGCGCACCGCGCAGTTCTTTGCCTTTCATCCGGCCGCGCATCTGCTTGCGCCATTTAACACGTTTAGGCATTAACATAGCTATAACCTCTCTTCAAAAGACACTTGGGCACGTTATTCGCTAACGTATACGCCTTCGGTCGACTCGATCTTTTCTTCAAGCTCAGGTTTGAACAGACCGTTATAAACCCAAACTTTGACTCCAATGCGTCCGTATGTTGTCAACGCTTCTGCTTTCGAAAAATCGATATTCGCTCGTAGCGTTTGTAGAGGGACACGTCCATCTCGTAACCAGACGGTCCGTGCCATTTCAGCACCACTCAGCCGGCCAGCAACTTCGATCTTGATACCCTCAGCGCCCTGGCGCATGGCTTGTTGAATAGCCCTCTTCATTGCCCGGCGATAGCTGATCCGGCGTTCCATTTGATCGGCAATATTACGAGCAACAAGGAAAGCATCTGTATCAGGGGCTTTAATCTCCTTGATATCAAGATCCATCTTCTTTCCAGCCAGTTCTTCCAGGCTTTGGCGAACCTTTTTAACCCCTTCACCTTTTCGACCGATCAATATACCGGGCTTTGCGGTGTAGACTGTTACTTTGATCTTGCCGGGGAATCGTTCAACTTCAACTCTGGAAACACCAGCCCGGGGAGATGATTCCTGTATTAATTTCTGTATTTCAAAATCCTGGTTCAGCTGTTCTCGATATAGAGGACCTTCGGCGAACCATCGTCCGCGCCAGGCACGGGTTACATTCAGCCGGAAACCAATTGGATGTACTTTGCGACCCATAAATTTCTCCTTCTCTTTGCCGCTTACACGGCTTCCCGTTCGCGCAGGATAACGGTTACGTGTGATGTTCGGCGCAATATCGCCTTAAAACGGCCGCGTGCGGCGAATCGACGCCAACGACGAGTTGGAGCTTCATCTGCGAATATTGTGGCAACAAACAGGTCATCTCGACTAAGACCAAAGTTCTCTTCGGCATTTGCAATGGCAGAATTAACCAGCTTCATGACCGGTTTGGCTGCACGCTGCGGCATAAAGCGTAATATGTCTACCGCGTTGACTGCATCCTTGCCACGTACAACATCCACGACCAATCGCACTTTCTGGACAGAAAGAGGAAGAAAACGAAGGTGTGCTTTAATATCGTGTGTCATTCTTCAGCTCCTTCCCTATTTTGATTTGTCCGAAGTCATATGACCACGGAAAGTACGCGTTGGAGCAAACTCGCCCAAGCGATGGCCGACCATATTTTCGGTTACATAGATCGGTACGTGACGACGACCATCATGAACAGCAATCGTATGCCCCACCATTTGCGGGAAAATGACACTTGCCCGGCTCCAGGTGCGAACTACTTTCTTTTCTCCCTGCTGGTTCATCGCTTCTATTTTCTTTAAGAGTTTTGGGTCTATATAAGGCCCTTTTTTCAACGATCTTGACATAATTTCGTTCCTCGCTTATTCAACTCTCATCATCTTAGCGCTTGGATTTGCTGCGACGGCGCACAATGTATTTAGTAGTGGCTTTATTCCGGCGTGTCTTATAACCGCGGGTAGGACGCCCCCACGGACTCTTAGGACCCGGCATTCCTGCTGGCTGACGACCTTCACCACCACCATGTGGATGGTCGCGAGGTGACATGGCTGTACCACGAACGGATGGTCGGATACCCAGATGGCGTTTACGACCAGCTTTCCCTAACTTCAGATTACTATGTTCCAGATTGCCTACCTGGCCGATGGTGGCATAACAAGATTGACGCACCAGGCGTACTTCACCGGAAGGCATGCGGATCTGGGCATATTCACCTTCTTTCGCAAGCAACTGGGCTGATGCACCTGCAGAACGAACCAGTTGACCACCTTTACCTTCTTTCAGCTCGAGGTTGTGAACCATTGTTCCAACCGGGATGCTTGAAAGTGGCAGGCAATTACCAGGTCGAATTTCAGCCTGTGCACCAGAAATGACTGTGTCGCCTACTTTTAATCCCAGGGGAGCTAAAATATAGGTCTTGACTCCATCAGCATAAAATAAAAGCGCTAAGCGGGCTGTGCGATTGGGATCATATTCGATCGCTGCCACGCGGGCGGGGATGTCTCTTTTTTCCCGTTTGAAATCGACCATACGTATGAAACGACGCTCTCCGCCACCACGATGGCGTACAGTTACACGACCGTACACATTTCGACCACCAAAACTTTTCCGTAACACCGTCAGGCTTCGCTCAGGTTTGGATTTTGTGATCTCTTCAAAACTATAACCTGTCATTCCTCGTTGCCCGGGGGTAATGGGTTTGTATTTTTTTACAGCCATTATTGCACCCCTTCAAACATTTCAAGAGTATCACCCTCTGCCAAAGAAACGATTGCTTTCTTGTAACCTGCCACGCGTACCAAAAGACGGCGGCTGCGGGCACGGCGACTGCGTTTAGAGGGTGTATTGATAATATTCACGCGTACCACGCTGACGTCGAAAAGAGTCTCAATCGCATCTTTCACCAGCACCTTGGTCGCCTCTTTGGCTACTTCAAAAGTAAACTGGTGTAGTTTTCCAGACTGATAATTCGATTTTTCAGTTATCAACGGGCGGCGAAGCACATCATATATGGTTATCATGCTGGCCTCCTACACCAAATAAGTTTTTAGAACATCCAATGCTTTAAGAGGCATTACCAGTTTGTCGTAATTGAATAGATCACGGATATTTAGGTAACTTGCCATCAATATTTTGGCATCGGGTAAATTATTCGTTGAACGGGACACAATATCATAATTCGTGTCTTTTTCAGGAACCAGGAGCAGAGCGCTTGCATCTCCCACCAGGCGATCCAATGCCTGGGCCATCAAGCGTGTCTTGGGTTCTGGAAGTGTCAATTCATCCACTACGATCACACCTGCTTCGGACGCCTTTGCAGAAAGCGCAGAGCGCAAAGCATTCCGGCGCATTTGTCGAGGCATGTTCATGTCGTACTTACGTGGTCGTGGTGTATGGATCTTGCCACCGCCCACCCACTGTGCTGAACGGGATGAACCCTGTCGGGCACGACCTGTTCCTTTTTGCTTCCAAGGTTTGCGTCCTCCGCCTGAAACTTCACTGCGGGTTTTTGTCTTGTGTGTACCCAGGCGCGCATTTGCCAACTGCATAAGGAAAGCCTGGTGCATCAAGTCAATATTTATTTGGATCTCAAAGATCTCGGCTGGTAAATCCACCGCGCTGACCTTTTCTCCCATCATGTTGAAAACATCTACCTTCATAGTGTGTATGCTCCCATCAGACAACGCAACTATTGCTTGCGTGCATCTTTTATCAATACCAGGCCGCCTCGCGGACCGGGAACTGCGCCACTGACACCGAGCAAATTCCGCTCAGCATCAACCAGCACAACCTTTAATCCTTGCGATGTCACTCGCTCTGAACCCATGTGACCTGGTCTACGGGAACCCTTGTACACACGACCGGGAGTGGTGCCTGCACTGTTGGAACCTGGCGCACGGTTGCGATCAGATTGACCATGTGTTTTAGGGCCACCCTTGAAATGGTAGCGTTTTACAGCACCTGCGAAACCTTTACCCTTGCTGGTTCCAACAATATCTACCCGCTCTCCAATTCCGAAGATATCCACCTGAAACTTGTCGCCTACTTTGATTTCAGATGATTTAATTTCGAACTCTCGCAAGAAGCGAAGAGGAGGTAACTCGTTTTTCTTCAGGTGACCCAACTGCCCACCTGTCAAGCTCTTGGGGTTGGTCTCATCAAATCCGAGTTGTACAGCAGTGTAGCCTTCTTTTTCCGGAAGGCGAACCTGTGTAACATAACAAGGCCCAGCTTCGATGATTGTGACAGGATAAGCAACACCTGCTTCATCGAAAATCTGGGTCATACCGACTTTCTTGCCAATCAGCCCTTTCAACATAATCAGTTGTCTCCTTCAAAAATTTTACGAGACTGTCAGTCTGGGCCAGACTGCATCATCTCCGTTGTAACTCAGTCAACCAATCTGCCGCGGCTCTTTTTATTTTTGGCCCACGTACAGGACTGTTCTTGAGTTACCATCATTAAGTCATGCTGATCAACTTTGATTGCCAATTAACCAGCACAGCATCAAACCATTATATTTTTATTTCAATATCCACACCGGCAGGTAAATTGAGACGCATCAGCATATCAATCGTCTTTGAGTCTGGATCGATCACATCAATCAGACGATTATGAGTACGAACTTCAAAGTGCTCATGTGAGTCTTTATCAATGAATGGTGAACGACGAATTGTAAACCTTTCCTTCTTTGTTGGCAAGGGTACGGGGCCAACAACTTGAGCGCCACTACGTTCAGCTGTATCTACAATACGTTTTACGGATTGGTCGAGCACACGATGGTCGTACGCTTTAAGACGGATGCGAATCTTTTGTTTGGTCATACAAACACCTATTCTATGATCTTGGTTACCACACCGGCTCCGACGGTCAGACCGCCTTCACGGATGGCGAAGTTTTGTCCCTGTTCCAGGGCTACTGGCACGATCAACTCAACCGTCAGGTTGATATCGTCTCCCGGCATCACCATTTCCACGCCTTCTGGT
>Ga0172369_10000300_pt1 | contig 73469 bp, 57 predicted proteins | sample LakKiv25m_FD_114539 | JGI IMG/M metagenome (GOLD analysis project Ga0172369, IMG submission 114539) | Freshwater microbial communities from Kabuno Bay, South-Kivu, Congo - kab_022012_11.25m | ecosystem: Environmental > Aquatic > Freshwater > Lake | place: Democratic Republic of the Congo... | reverse complement strand
TTTTTTTACTTTTTGAAAAACTTTTTTTAAGACCTAAAGGCAATGGAAAAAAACACAATCCTTATTTATATTTAAAATACCAATTATCAAATTTTCAATCCGCTCACCTGTTGACTGTTGACTCGCATCTCGCATCTCACATCTCACATCTCACATCTCACATCTCACATCTCACATCTCACATCTCACATCTCACATCTCACATCTCACATCTCACATCTCACATCTATTTTATCTCCTATTATAAATATAATAAAAAATAATTAGAAATTCAAATAAATAATTTATATCCCTTTTCCATACTCCCTTTTCCCTTATCCCATTTCCTTCCGGCTTTTTGCTGTTTTTTCCCAAAATTTACTTAATTTGAGGGCATAATGAACGAGAAAAGCAAAGAAAATATCAGCGAACTGCAATATATCAAAGGTGTCGGTCCCGTTAAGGCAAAAGCATTGCTTTCCGATGGGATTAAAACCTACAAGGATTTGATAAATTTTTTCCCCAGAGATTATATAGACAGGGATTTGGTTGCAAGTTTGCAGGCACTTTCAGTTAAGCTTCGTCAGGAAGTTTTTATTTTCGATAATATGGATTTAGGAGCTTTTAACCTGAAAACCGAGACGACAATTATTGCAAGAATCGTTGATAAGAAGGAGCATAAATGGGGCAGGAACAAAAAAATGCTAAAGTTCAAACTCAGCGATGAGACAGGAACCGCAAACATTGTATTTTGGAACTTCGCAGATTACTATAATAAAATTTATGAAGTCAACGAGCAAATAGTTGTTAGCGGAAGACCTGTGCTCGATGATTATGGCAAGATAGTTTTTACTCATCCCGAAATTGAAAAATTTGACGATGAAGATGAAAAGCTTTACAGGGCTGGAGGCATTTTGCCCATTTATAAAATGACTCAGGGGATGAAAAATGCTAAGTGGACAATGCGGACTTTGCGTCATGCCATGAATGTTGCACTTGACAATGAACTAAAAAATATAAAAGAAACTTTACCCGATTATTTATTGAAAAAATTGGATTTTCAGGGAAAGCAGGAGACAATTAGGAGTTTGCATTTTCCAAAGTCACATTTGGAAATTACGAAGGCAAAACAGAGGATGAAGTTTGAGGAAATATTTTTCTTTGAGCTATTCCTTGCCGTAAGACAAAAGCGTGTGCATATCAAAGAAAGCGGATTTGTTATGAATTCGAAGAGTTCGCGAGCGAGAAAATTATATGATTCATTACCATTCGAGTTAACAAAAGATCAGAAGAAAGTAATTAAGGAAATAACGGACGATCTACAAAGCGGAAAGCCGATGAACAGATTGCTTCAGGGTGATGTGGGTTCAGGTAAAACAATTGTTGCTATTCTTACAATGCTTGTAGCCATTGACAACGGCTGTCAGACTGCGATTATGGCGCCGACTGAGATTTTGGCTGAGCAACATTACAATACTATTAAGCAACTATTAAATGATACCGGTGTTGAAATCGTTCAGCTTCTCGGTGGTCAGAGAAAGAAAATTCGTGCCGGGATACTGGATGATATTTCTACAGGTAAGGCGAATATAATAGTCGGAACACATGCTTTGTTTGAGAGCGACATTGTTTATAACAATCTTGCTTTTGTGATAATTGACGAACAGCACAGATTTGGTGTGGCTCAAAGGGCTAATCTGAAATCGCTTGCAAAATTGTCATTCAGAGAAAAGGAATATTCACCACATATTTTAGTGATGTCAGCAACGCCGATACCAAGAACACTGTCATTGACTTTGTATGGTGATTTGGATGTCTCGATAATTCGTGAGATGCCGGAAAACAGAAAGCCGGTCAAGACCAAGGTTGTTTTCGAAAGCGGTTTGGAAGAAATCTACAAGTTCATAAGAAATCAGGTGAATCTAGGTCGGCAGGCATTTATAGTTTATCCATTGGTTGAGAAATCAGATAAGCTGGAGCTCAAAGCTGCAACGGTTCAATTTGAAAAAATTAAGACTGAAATATTCTCCGATTTAAAATGCGGTTTGTTGCATGGTCAAATGTTCTGGTATGAAAAAGAAGATGCTATGAAAGCTTTTTTGAATAAGGAATTCGATATTATGGTAGCAACGACTGTTGTCGAAGTTGGAATTGATATTCCGAATGCAACAGTTATGTTAATAGAAAATGCAGAAAGGTTCGGTCTGTCACAGCTTCATCAGTTAAGAGGTAGAGTCGGCAGAAGTTCGGAGCAGTCCTACTGTTTCTTAAGCACAAAGGATAATTTTATTTATGCGATGAAAAGAAATGATGATGTTGAAGGAGAAAGAAAAGCAGTTATTGTTCGGTTAAAGACTATGGAAGAAACTACTGATGGATTCAAAATTTCGGAGGTAGATTTAAAGCTGAGAGGACCGGGAGATTTCCTCGGAACGAGACAATCCGGTTTGCCAGCATTTATTTTTGTTGATTTGGTATCAGATGCTGATATTATAACACAAGCACGTAAGTATGCTTATGCAATAATTGAAAAAGATGTACAATTGAGACATCCGAAAAATAATATCATAAGAAATGAGTTTATAAATATTTATAAGAAGAATGAAGTTTACTTTGATATAGCATAAATTTATATTTCTCTTTATAATTTAAAAGAATAATTTAATTACTCAAAGATGGAAGACAATAAAAAGAATTTATATTACATAGCCGCTTTTGGTATTTTGATAATTCTAATCTGGCATGTACCCGGTGGCTATTATATACTTTATCCATTCACCATTTTAGGGACTTGGTTTCACGAAATGGGTCATGGCATATCCGCTATTATTCTTGGTGGTGATTTTCATTACATTGATATTTATTCTAATGGTTCAGGATTAGCAGTACACAGTGGCTCATTGTACCTTGGAAACTTCGGGAGGGCATTCGTAGCCGCAGGAGGTCCTTTAGGTCCAACAATTGCAGGTGCATTGATAATTGCATCTACCAAAAAAGAGAAGTTTGCAATTTATCTTCTACCGTCATTAGGTGTGATTTTATTGTTGTCAGTCGTTTTTTATGTTCGTTCGATTTTCGGAATTCTGATAATTTCTTTTTTCGGATTAATAATTCTATACATTTCATTTAAAACTGATGTTAAGTGGAGATTGCTGACACTTCAGTTACTGGGAGTTCAGGCATGTTTATCCTTTTATATGAACATTGAATATCTCTTCTCAAAAGGAGCTAATATAGGAGGAAATCAATATCTCTCAGATACTGGAGTAATAGAAAATGCACTAATTTTACCACATTGGATTTGGGGAATTTTGCTCGTTATATTTTCAATTTTTCTTATCTTTAAATCTTTGAAATTTGTATTTTCTGAATAACTTATTTTCTAATGATTTATTTGGAAGAAACAAAATAATTAAGAAATTATGTTAAACTAAATTATATAAATTATGATTAAAATTATAAAATGGTCTTTTTTATTAAATGCAATAATTTTACTTGTTTCTTTTCAGTCAATTGCCGGTAAAAAGGCATTTTCGCTTGATGATGCAATGAAATTTCACGTGATAAAATCCCCTGTGATTTCTGACAATGGCAGATGGGTAGCATATCATACTGAACCTGACAGAGGAGACCCGGTTACTTTTGTCAAACTTTCCGATGAATTTGAAAATGACAAGGAATATAAAATCGAAAGAGGCGTAAGCCCAAAGTTTACAAATGATTCCAAATGGATTGCGGCTATAGTGAAACCAAAGGACATATCAGTTTTAAATGCTGAAAAGGACAAAAAGCCAAAAAATAATCTAACACTTTTGAACCTGGAGAATGGAGAAAAAACTGAATTTGAAAGTATTTCGAAATTCGTATTTTCTGAAGATTCAAAATGGATGATTTATGTTTTGGATAAGGAAAAAAAGGATGTTGACAAGAAAAAGGTCAAGATTACTGGTAATGATATTGTCTTGAGACATCTCGAAACAACATCAGAACTTCCAATCAGCGATGTTACTGAATTTGCTTTCGATACACTTGGGAATTATCTGGCTTATGTTGTTGCTCAACCTGATGGCAAGCGAAATGGAATTTATTATATAAGATTGCAGGGAGTATTTAATTTTCCGCAACATATCTTGAAGGCAGAGAAAACCCATTATTCGAATTTATCATGGAATGACGAAGCAGGTGTTCTGGCTTTTATTAAGGCAAAGGAAGACAAGGAAGGCAATCCGGATTCATGCTCATTAATGCTGTGGGATAGCAGACAGAAAGAACTTACAATTGTTTTGGATGCTATTGATACTAACAACATGGAAATACCTGACGGCTGGAGAATTCCTTTTAAAAATGAACTGAAATGGACAAAAGATGGAAATCGTTTATTCTTCGGTTTGAAACCCAAATCAGATACTACGGAAAAAGCAATTGAAGTGAAATACAATGATACGAATTATTATAACATTGATTCAATTTTGGTAAAGCGAGAACTTGATTTATGGCATTGGAATGACCCAAGAATAAAAACCAATGATAAGTTATTGTGGAAAGATATCAAGGATAAAATTTATCGTTCTGTATATCATCTTGATTTGAAGAAGTTTATTTTCTTAGCTAATGAAAGCGTACCTGATGTTGAATTTACAGAAAATTCAAATTATACAATTGGATACGATAATCAGCCATATTTGAAGGAAGCTACATGGGCTGGTGAATATCAGGATATTTATAAAGTTAACTTGATTACCGGAATTAGAATAAAGATAGCATCAAAAATTGTTGAAAACGCAAGAATTTCCCCTAATGGAAATTTTATTGTTTGGTTCGACAATAAACATTGGTATTCATATAATACACAAACAGATTCTCTTGTTAATTTAACTGCAAATCTTCCTGACTTGCCTTTCTATGATATTGAATATGATGAGCCAGCAGAATCCCCAAGTTATGGTTTTGGTGGATGGATGGAAAATGATGCAGGTGTTTTACTCTATGACCAATACGATATATGGAAATTCTTTTTGGATGGTGATGGCTATCTGAATATGACTGCGGCTGAGGGAAGGTTGAATAAACTAATTTATCGTATTTTGAATTTGGAACCTGAGAGGAAGTTTTTTAGACCGAAGGAAGATATTTTAGTCAGTAGCTACGATGATATTGAGAAGACAAAAGGACTGGCAAGAATAAATTTGTCAATTCTCGGTCCAGAAAAAGTTGTGATGGAGGATAATAAGATTGAAATGTTTTCTAAAGCTGAAGGTAAAACAAAATATCTTTATACAAAACAGAAATATAATATTTTTCCGGATTTATGGGTAGCTGATTCAACTTTTTCGTACCAACTGCAGGTTAGCAAGGTTCATCCTGAATTAACTGATTTCAATTGGGGAAAGACTGAACAGCTAACATGGGTTAACTCAAGGGGTGATTCTTTGAGAGGTTGGATAATAAAACCAGATGATTTTGACCCGAAGAAAAAATATCCAATGTTGATTTATTTCTACGACAGATTTTCAGATTATTACAACCAGTTCTTTACTCCTCGGGTTGGACACAGGCCTGTTTATCCTGTTTATACGGGCAAAGGTTATGTGATATTCCATCCTGATATTGTCTATAAACCAGGTAATCCCGGCTTTGATGCTACCGATTGCATATTAAGCGGGACGAGAAGTCTAATTAAACAGGGATTCATTGATTCCAATGCAATCGGTATTCAGGGACATTCTTGGGGTGGATATCAGACAGCTTTTATTATTACACAAACAAATTTATTTGCAGCAGCTGTTGCCGGCGCTCCTGTGGGTAATATGACCAGTGCTTATGGTGGTATCAGGTGGGGGACTGGACTGGCAAGACAATTTCAATATGAAAAATACCAAAGCAGGATTGGTGGTAATTTATGGGATTCACTGAACAATTACATCAATAATTCACCGGTTTTCCAGGCACAGAAAGTAAAAACTCCGTTCATGCTAATGTTTGGTGATGAAGACTGGGCAGTGCCGTGGGAGCAGGGAATTGAACTATATCTTTCAATGAGAAGATTGAATAAGCAATGTATATTTCTTCAATATAGAGGAGAAGCTCATTGGCCCGAAAAATATCCAAACCGTTTGGATTATGCAATCAAAATGCAAGAATTTTTTGACCATTTCATTTTAAAAACTCCTGCACCTGACTGGCTGACTAAAGGTATGGAGTATAGAGGAAGATAATTTCAGAAAAAGTAGAATGTAGAATGTAGAATGTAGAAAGTAGAATGGAAGTACATGTTTCAGTGTTGAAATTTAATTCGTAATTCGTAAATAGTAATTGTTTGAAGTGTTGGATTTAAATAGTCAGAGTAATATGGAGGAAGATTTTGAAGCTGTCAGAAGTGTTTTGGCAGGTGATGGTCATGCTTTTACATTACTTCAAAATAAATACAAAAAATTGATTTCAACGCTTATAAGAAAAATGGTGAAGGACGAAGATGATGTAGATGATTTAATACAGGAGACCTTCATCAAAGCTTACAACGCACTCGAAACTTTTCAGTTTGGTTTTGCATTTTCAGCATGGATTTATAGAATTGCCTCGAATAATTGCATAGACTTTTTAAGAAAGAAAAGATTCCAGACTGTTTCGATTAATCAACCGGTTTTCGATGAGGAAGATGACCAATATATTCAGATTGAGGATACGACTGCAAGACCTGATACTGAGTATCTGAATAAAGAAAAAAGAGAGATAATAAATGAGGCAATTGATAAACTTCCGGAAAATTATCGTGAAATTATCAAACTCAGGCATGAATACGAAATGGATTATATTGATATCGCTAAAAAGATGGATATTCCTATTGGAACTGTCAAAGCACACCTTTTTAGAGCAAGGAAGATTTTGCTTTCTGAATTAAAAGGGAAGAAACATTTATTAATGGATAATTAAGGTTAACAGCTAAAAGCAGAAAGAAGAAAGCTGAATGCAAAACGAATTAAATTAAAACATTAAAATAAAATATTATGGAATAATTTAAAAATATGATGGAGAGATTTATGAAAAAATATCTTAAATTAATTGAAATCATTCTTGCTATGATATTATTAATAAGTTTCTTTCTGCCATGGGTATATAATGGTTGGGGAGTATCTTGGTCAGGTTTAACACTTCCATTGATACTGTTTCAATACCCGGCGCAAAACGTCATGACAGTGAATTCTGATTTATGGATTAAAATATTTTGTTATCTATTTTTCTTAATTTATATAATACCGGTTTTATCATTAATAATTATTATTCAGGGAATAAGGAAGAAGAATATATTTGTATATTCCTTGACAGCAGGAATATTGATTTATGCATTGTTAATTTATAATATTTTTGCATGGGAACATTTCGTTTTTCATGAAATATTATATGGTGGATATATTACATTAGTAGCAGGATTATTACTAATTATAACTTCAGTGATAAAATATAAAAATAATATTAAAAATCAAGAATTAAAAAAATAATTGTAAATAATCTTTAACTTTGCGAAACATTGCGAAAACTTATGGCTTTCTTTGCGGTTAAATAATTTTGTTAATGATGTTCAAAATTTATTTTAAATTGAAAATTTGAAAGGTATGGAAAATAAAACAAAAAGCAGAATATTGAGCATAACACTAATATCATTACTGTCATTAGTGATTTTGATATTCGTAGTATCTATGATTTTTAAATTTGTTTCAGGAAATAAAACTGAACAAATATCTGAAAACGAAATTGGGAAACTAAATAAAAATGAAATGATTCAGGTTAGCGTTCTCAACGGTTGCGGTGTAAAAGGGCTTGCAGGAAAGGTCAGGGACTATCTTAGAGATAAAGGTTTTGATGTTGTTGATGTTGGTAATTACAACGAACCTGCAAAATTCTCGTTCGTCATTGACAGAATTGGAGATACAAGTTCAGCAAGAAAATTGGCTAAAGCTATGGGTGTTGCCGAGTCGAAAATTGTTCATATCGTTGATTCGTCAATGTTTTTAAGAAGCAGTATTGTCATCGGAAATGATTATCAGAAGTTGAAAGTATTTAAATGAGTCTAATAAGTTAAAAAGTATGATTAGTTGAATTTTAGGAGGAAATAATTGCAAAAAATAGGAAGACCAAAGACAACAAAAGGATTAGCAACATTTTGCGGAAGAGTTGCTGTTGAAAAAATTGCTGAAAATGTTTTGATATTGGATTTGACTGGTATTGATTCTGCTCCTACAGATTACTTTGTAATTTGTACCTGTAATAGCGACACACAAATGAAAGCCATAATTGAATCAATTAATGAAAAGTGTAAGGAAATTGATTTAGACAGACCTAAAGTCGAAGGTTTGAACGGCTCTTATTGGGTTTTACTCGATTTTTTTGATGTGGTAATGCATATCATGCTTCCTGAAGCAAGAAATTTTTACCAACTGGAAAAGCTCTGGGGCGATGCTAAGTTTTATTCAGTTGATGAAGATGGAAAATTGAAGACATATAAAAGGAAGTGATTTTTTATATATAATGTAAAATGTAGAATGTAGAATGTAGAATGGATGTTTTTTAAGGAAATAAATGTTAACTAATTACATATCGGAAATATTTAAGGATTCAATAAAGAAATTAGGAATATCGGGATATATATCAATAGAATTTGAAGTACCGAAGATTAAGGAGCATGGCGATTTATCTACAAATATTGCCATGAAACTTTCAAAGGAACTGAAAAAAGCCCCAAGGCAAATTGCTGAAGAATTAATCTCAAATCTTACTTACAATGTTTATTTAATTAATAGTATTGAAATTGCTGGACCGGGATTTATAAACATAAAATTTAAGGAGAAGTTTTTTACTGATGCTTTAATGAAGCTTTACAGGATTGGTGAAAATCTCGGGCGAATGAATATTGGTAATGGTAAGAAGGTGAATGTTGAGTATGTAAGCTGCAATCCAACTGGTTTACTTCATCTCGGGCATGGTCGGAATGCAGCACTTGGCGATACTATAGCGAACTTCTATGACTGGCTTGGATACGATGTTACGAGAGAATATTATTTCAATAATGCCGGTAACCAGATGAATGTCCTTGCTGAATCTATTTATGCAAGATATAGACAGAAAATTGATAAAACTGATTTCCCGTTTCCAGAAAATGGTTACCATGGCGATTATATTAATATTATTGCTGACGAGTTAATTCAGAGTGTAGGGAATATTTATATTTCGGGTACTGAAGAAGATTTATTTAAAATCAGGAAATTCGGTGAGGAATGGTGCTTCCGGGAAATTAAAAAAACTTTAATTAGAATGGGAATTCATCAGGATGTTTACTATAATGAATCAACTTTATATGATGAAGGCAAAGTAGAGAATGTAATTCATGATTTTAAAGAGAGGGGTTTAGCATACGAGAAAGACGGTGCAATATGGCTTGCTTTGAGTAGAATGGGCTTGAAAGATGACAGAGTGATTGTTAAATCCACAGGTGAACCTACTTATCGTTTGCCTGATATAGCATACCACAGAGATAAATTCGAAAGAGGTTTTGATGTTATCGTTGATGTTTTTGGTTCTGACCATATTGCAACTGTACCGGATGTCATGGCTGGAGTCGAAGCACTCGGCTATGACAAAAACAAAATCCGAGTGATAATTTACCAGTTCATCACACTTACTGAAAATGGCGAACAGGTCAAGATGTCTAAACGAACAGGGAAGAGTTATACTCTCGATGATTTGCTCGATGAAGTCGGCAACGATGTTGCAAGATATTTCTTTATAATGAGGAACTCTACTACCCATCTCGAATTTGATTTGGGCTTGGCAAAAGAGCAAAGTGATAAAAATCCTGTATTTTATCTTCAATATGCCCATGCCCGTATCTGCTCGATATTTGATAATGCAAAGGAAAAAGGAATCAGCTTAACTAACGCTGTTAACTTCGACTTACTGACTACATCTCAGGAAATAGCCCTTATTAAGGAACTCATGAGATTCCCAGAAGTCGTAAAATCATCGGCAATGGCTTGTGAACCGCAGATACTTTGTGAATATCTTCATACTCTTGCATCAGCATTTCATTCATTCTATCACGATTGCAGAATTATCGGTGTCGAAGAAGAACTCATGCAGGCAAGATTTAAACTCGCTGAAGTAACAAGAACAGCAATGAAAAATGGCTTGACTATTTTAGGTATTTCTGCTCCTGAAAGGATGTGAAAAATAAACATATAATGATATTTTTTTTCAAATCACAATTATTTAGTAAATTATAATAATATATTATTTACTTTTTAATTTGAGGATTTTATGAAATTATTGTTTTACGTATTTGTGTTTTTTATTTCAACTGTTATAACTTTTTCGCAATTGAGTAAACCTTCTGTCGTAATGAAAGCATTGGATAATATCGCTGATAAGGTTTTATTAGATAATTCATCAGTAGTCAATGGCGGCAGTAAATTAACAGATTTTGAAGTTGGTTCAGAAAAACTTTTCTGGAAATGGAATTTGACTATCATGCCACCGACCTGGGTTCAGGAAAACGCCATTTGTGTTGCAGTTGGTGAACATTCATATCTTTTTGTTGCTACCGACCAATGGGATGTAAACTTCGTTGAAAAAGATATTGATTCTATTATGCAATACCTTGAGCAAAAAACTTTTTTAACAGATACTATTGGAATTTTGCAAACAGTAGTTAATAATTTCGGAGAGTTTCCTGATGTCTTCGACAATGACCCGAAAGTTATCATCTATTATTCTGCTTTGAAATCATATAAAGGTTCTGTCTTTAACGGCTACTTTTCCATTTACAATCAATTGAGCGAATCGGAAGCCGTCGCAAATGGTGCTCACAGCAACGAATGTGAAATGATTTATATGACTTGCAATCCGTTAAAACCTGCAGAAAAAAATAATATTTCGGTATTGGCACATGAGCTGCAACATTTGATACATTCCGAAAAAGACCCTGACGAAGAACAATGGATTAATGAAGGTTGCTCTGAGTATGCTATGGTGCTTTGTGGTTTAGCGGACCCGATAATGGATTTCCAGAACAATCCTGATATTTCATTGGTAACTTGGAACAAAAAATATTACGACCAGATTAAATCTATGCTTTTTATCACATATCTCGCCGAACAATTTGGCGGTGCCGAATTTGTCAGGGAACTCATCGCAAATCCTTTTAATGGTGTTGAAGGGGTTATATCAGCTTTGAATTCCACAGGTATAGGTATAGATTTCAAAGACCTTTACACCGAATGGGCTTTAGCTAATTTTATTGACGATGAAGCTTTTGAAGATGGCAGATATGGTTATAAAAGTTTCGATGTTCCAAACTTTAAAATACAGCAAAAGTTCCTTAATTATCCCGTTTTAACAAATAATAAACTTTCTTCCTATGCTACAAGATATTATGAACTGCCAACCGATTTTGTAAAATTAAATATTAGTTTTAATTTACCAAACGGTACAAACTGGAGTACGAGCTTAATTACTTACGAGAATGGCATTCCGAAAGAGTTAATCAAAAGCACTGACGGTAACTTGACAATTTCAAATCCTGAGAATTATGAATTATCGCGTTTGGTTCTTGTTGTCTCAAGAACTGACTATAATTCTGATTCAGTTGCTTTTTCATTCGAAGCTTTAAATGTTACAGATGTAGAAAATCAGCTGACTGAAAATTTGAATTTGAAAGTTTATCCAAATCCCGTGCAGGATGAAGCCATAGTATCTTATAATTTGAATCAGTCTGCCAATATCAAAATTGAGTTGGTTGATTTATTGGGTAGGAGTATTAAAGTGTTGTATAATTCATTCAATGCAAACGGAAATTATATCATTCAGAGTGATATAAGTGATGTTCAGCCAGGAACATATTTTGTAAGGATGTTTTGCGGCGAAAAAGTATTGACTCAAAAGCTATTGAAATATTAATATGTCGCATAAAAAAGAAATTTTAAAGAATTTTCAAACAATCCCCGGTGTTGGCAAGTCCATAGCCGGGGATTTGTGGAATATGGGTTTCAGAAACATTAATCAATTGAAGAATAAAAATCCCGATAGGTTATATTCCGATATTTGTAATTTATATGGCACTCATGTTGATAAATGTATGCTATACGTGTTTCGCTGTGCTGTTTATTTCGCAAGCAACAAAAAGCATGACTCTGAACTTCTGAAGTGGTGGAACTGGAAGGATTAATGAACTTTCTATCAATTATCGGAATCAGGAATATTTAGTGGAATACGAAAGATGGAAAAATCAAGCTAAATGAATTCACAGAGAATTCTTCAAATTCTTAACTTCTAACGCATAACATCTAAAACTAACATCAAACATCAAACATCTAACATCTGACATCTAAAATCTAATAACTATAATCAGCATCTAATTGATTATCCACAGATTTTTACCATCTTGAGCTCAAATACTATAAATTTGTTCAAAATATAATGGAAAAGCAATGAATACAAAAAGGAGCTAAACAGCCCCTTTTATTTAGTAAAAAATTGACTTTTAAAAAGACTTGAAAAAAAAACAGGTAAAGAATGTAATCTTTATTTACCTAATCTATTAGTTTTCTTTTTTTGATTTAGCCGGATTAACTTTTAAATTTCTACCTTGGAATTCTTTCTCATTAAGGGAATCAATAGCCATTTGACCGCCTGCATCATCCATTTCGATGAACCCGAACCCTTTTTTTCTTCCGGTAACTTTGTCAGTTACTAATTTGATTGATTCAACGGTTCCGTATTGTTCGAAAAGTGCTTTAACATCAGACTCTTCTGCTTTAAATGGTAAATTCCCGATATAAATATTCATCATAAATCCTTAAAATAATAATAACAAAAATGTATTAAATTAGTCAAATAATTAGCTCTATCAAATCTTGTGAGATCGAATGTGTAACTCTGTGAGCAGTAAAAACCTCATAAATATTTCTAAATAAATCATAAACTTTTCAAAAATAACTCTTTATTTCTGAAATAAAAAAATTATTTTTGCTTTATGGAAAAAAATAATATTAAATATTTCGGTTTGGCAACATCGGTTTTTGTTGCTATTGTGTTTTTGTTAAACTTTAATCATTTGAATCAACAAGGGACTTATGAGAATATTTTTCGGCAGATTTCAATAAATTTACTGGATGGGAAAGGATATGTTTGTTCATCTCTTGGGAATATTCCATTGCTTTATCCTCTTTGGGGTTATACCGGAATAGTATTTCTTGATGTCCTGTTTGACTTTAACAATGCACTGGTGCTGATTATTCAGTATTTGCTTTGTATGATAGTGATAAATTTGTTCTATCAAGAATATAATCTAAAACCGAAATACCGGCATCTGCTATACTTCATTCCTTTTATTGCTTTCATGTCAGTTAAGTGGCCCGATGCAATCGTGGGAGCTTTGTTGTTTATTTACGGGTACTTTATTCTTCGGTCTTTGCTTGTTGATGGGAAAAGGGATAAGGGAGTTGTGAATCAGAAGTCAGAAGTCAGAAGTCAGAATACAGAAGATATTGAGAAAAAATCCTTCGACAAGCTCAGGATGACTTCTGACGACAAGCTCAGTATGACGGGCAGAAAGAATAATTGGCGTTATATTATCTTCAGCGGGATTGTGCTTGGACTGATTTTGAATTTCAGAACCGAATATCTGTTCATGCCATTGGTTTTTCTTGTGTTCATTTTTTTCCCGCATATGAAAGGCAGAAGAATTCAGCTATTCAAAACAACTATTATTAGCTGGGTAATTGCAATAATTCTGCTACTTCCCTGGGCATACAGAGCTAAAATTATCAGTGGCGATTTACAGTTCACAGCTTCAAATAGCGGTGCAGTAATGTATCTTTCTATGGGACAACTTCCAAATAACAAATGGGGCATAGCTCCTTATGATAAAACTGTATATGATATTGCTGATTCTTTGGGTTTTCCCAGCCCGTATAGTTATCAGGCAAATACCTATTTCAATCAAAAGTCTTCAGAATTGATTATGGCTGACCCTTTGGAGTTCGGAAAGAAAATGGGATATAATTTCTTCTCAATTTGGAAGGGCGGAGTATATACAGGTGAATTTGCCAATTATTTCATCACTGAGAACCGGAGAAGTGAAATTGATAATTTAATCAACAACACAAAGGGAATTTTGAATAAAATAAATATTCTGACAAATTTAAAATTATCTGAAAGTTTATCGCTCTTTTCCGAAAAAGCTTTGCAAGGGATTTTTATTCCGGTTGTATTTCTCTTGCTGGTACTTTTTATCCTTAGCTATTATAAGCAGAAGGATGATTATATGAATGTGGTTTTTCTTGTCGGTGCGGCAATTATACTTTATAAGGTAGCTATTGTTTGTCTTGTCCAGTATGAATACAGGCATATCAACTCAATATATCTGTTTTTGCTTGGTACCGGAATGACAACTTTTATAGGGAAAAAACATAGTTAATTGAGAAATTCACTATAAACAAATCTTATGATTTATCGTCTAAACAAAATTATATTAATTATTATTGAAAAAATTGAAAATTATGACATCAAATGAAATAAGGAATTCTTTTCTAGATTTTTTTAAATCAAAGGAACACAAGATAGTACCGAGTGCTCCGGTAATCCCGCATGGAGACCCAACTCTTCTATTTACAAATGCAGGGATGAATCAGTTTAAAGATGTGTTTTTAGGAGTCGGTAAAAGGGATTATTCAAGAGCGGCAGATACTCAAAAGTGTATAAGAGTAAGCGGAAAGCACAATGACCTTGAAGAAGTCGGTGTTGATACTTATCATCATACATTTTTTGAAATGCTTGGTAACTGGAGTTTTGGAAATTACTACAAAGCAGAAGCTATTGCTTGGGCATGGGAGCTGTTGACAGAGGTTTGGGGATTGGAAAAGAAAAGATTACATGCAACTGTTTATCGTACCGATGATGAATCTTTTGAAATATGGAAAAATTATTTACCCGAAGAAAGAATCCACAGATTTGATGAGAAAGATAATTTTTGGGAAATGGGGGAGACCGGTCCTTGCGGTCCCTGCAGTGAAATTCATTACGACAGAACATCAGATTACAGTGGTGGTCATCTTGTCAATGCCGGAGTTTCTGAAGTAATCGAAATCTGGAATCTCGTATTCATCCAATATAACAGAAAAGCAGACGGAACTTTGGAAGAACTTACTGCAAAGCACGTTGATACAGGTATGGGTTTTGAAAGAATAGTGGCTGTTTTGCAGGGTAAAAATTCAAATTATGATACAGATGTTTTCAGTCCAATAATTAGTGAAATCGAAAAATTGAGCGGCAGGAAATATTCAACTGAACTTAATAATCCTGATGGAAGCGCTATGAGAGTCATTGCCGACCATGTCCGCACTTTGTCATTTTCCATTGCAGACGGTGCTTTACCTGGTAATGAAGGTAGAGGGTATGTATTACGCAGAATTTTAAGACGTGGCTCAAGGTTTGCAAGGAATCTTGGTTTTAATGAGCCGCTAATGTATAAATTGGTTCCGGTTTTATCGAAAAATATGTCTGAAGTATTTCCTGAGCTGGCAAAAAATTCAGATACTATTCAAAGGGTGATAAAAGCTGAAGAAGAGAGCTTTTTGCAAACACTCGAAAGAGGTATGGAAAAATTTGAACAATTCATTAAGAAGCCGATCACTGCTGAAACAAGAACTATTCAGGGCGAAGATGCATTTCTACTTTACGATACTTTTGGCTTCCCACTCGATTTGACTGAACTGATGGCAAGGGAGAATGGATTAAAAGTGGATGTTGATGGTTATAACCTAAAAATGCAGGAGCAAAAACAACGCTCACGAGATTCGAGAAAGATCCATTCGCAGGAAGTTGAATTACCAATGACTGATTTCAAAACTGAATTCACAGGATATACAGATTACGAAAATGAATCTGAAGTTTTGTTTGTTAAGGACAATCAGATTATTCTTGCTCAAACACCATTTTACGTAGAAAGCGGTGGACAGGTTTCCGATACGGGTTGGATAATATTGGCAGGGGAGAAGTATGAAGTTACTGATGTTAGAAAGTCAGGTGATGTCATTGTTCATATTTGCGACAGGGATGTAGAACCATTAATCGGACATAAGGCATTGGCAAAAGTTGACCTCGAACGAAGAAGGGATATTATGAAAAATCACTCTGCAACTCATCTTTTACACGAAGCTCTCAATCAGGTTCTTGGAAGTCATATCAAACAGGCGGGCTCTCTTGTTGCTCCCGATTATCTCAGGTTTGACTTCAATCATTTTGAGAAAGTATCGGTAGATGAATTGAACAAAATTGAAAAGATTGTTAATCAGAAGATTTTCGAGCAAATCAAAGTTGAAACTAATATTCTTTCTTTGGAGGATGCACAGAAAAACTCCAAAATCAAAATGTTCTTTGGTGACAAATACGGCGACATCGTTCGTGCTGTTACGATGGACAAGAAATATTCCACTGAACTTTGCGGTGGCACACACGTAACTAATACCGGAGAAATCGGCTATTTCAAAATTATTTCTGAATCCTCTATTGCCGCCGGTGTCCGAAGAATTGAAGCCATTACAGGCAAAGCTTTGGAGAGCTATATTCAAAATCTTCATAACAAAATTGATAATGAAAAGCAAAAGAATGAGGAGCTTTCAGAGAAAATCAGGCAACTCGAAAAAGAGATTTCCGGCAATAAATTGAATGATGTTAAAAGTTCGATTGAAGATTGGATAAAGGAAGCAAAAATTGTAGATTCTGTCAGGTATGTTGCAAAGCAGGTTCAGGCAGACAGTTTGGACGAACTAAGGACAATCGGCGAAAACCTGAGGAATACCTTAGGAACTAACGGAATCGGTCTGGTTACAACAATATTGAATGATAAAGCACAGCTTGTCGCAGTGGTAACCGACGACCTGAAAGCAAAATATCCTGCCGGAAAAATTGTAGCTCAGGCATCTCAATTCCTTGGCGGAAGTGGTGGCGGTAAGCCCCATCTTGCAACAGGCGGAGGCAAGGACATTGAAAAGGTTGAAGAATTGTTAGAAAAATTTGGTAACAAGGATAGTAATTGGTAGAAATACACCAAAAGGATTTTTTCTTAAATTATAATTATTTTAAATATGAAAGAAAGTAATATTGAAAAAGAATCTACTGCAAGAACTGAACTTGCTTTAAAAAGATATGCTATATTGAATGCATACAAATCCTATGAAGGTAATATGTATTGGGTGAGGTCACAAAATTTTCTTATAGCTCACTCTGCACTATTTGGATTTGTTTTCACTAATTTTCCATTATCGATTAAGACAAGTCCCCTAATTAAATTTTATATCCTGATAATACCCTGTATTGCAGGATTAATACTTGCATTATTATGGCGAAGAGTTCTCAAATCCGGCGAACAGTGGGTTCAGCATTGGGATTCTATTCTAATTAAGTTAGAAAACGATGCTTTTGGTGATATTCAAGTTCATAGACCCTTCACGAATAAATTGAGACCTATAAGTGCAAAGGCAACTGCAAGGATTATGTCCTTTTTATTTATAATACTTTGGGTATTTTCGCTTTGTTTCAGCATATTCAGTCTGGTATTGAAAATTATTGGATATGAGTTATATTAGATATATTTACAATTTTCCCATTCTGTCTTTGTTTCAACTGACTGAAAATAATCAGCTAAATCAAATAAATCACAAAAATCAAAGTCAGACAAAAATCTTTGCTTTTAATTACTTCAGTGTTCAGACATTCAGACTTTCGGTTATTCTGACTCCAGACTTCTGACTTCAGACTTCTGTCTTCTGACTTCAGACTTCTTTATAACAGCTAACAGCTAAAAACTAAATAAAAATCGTTTTAAAATAAAATAAATTACGTTTCACACCACTTAATTATATTTGAATTGTTCGTTCTTTGTAATTCCGTTTGAGGTTTTAAAGTAAAGATATATGGCACATTAAAAAAAAATAAAAAATCAGTGACAACAATGTCAAATTGCATTTAAAAACATATAAAATAACAACTTACAGTGTCTCAACACAATGACAACCTGTCTTCTATGAGGACGAAAATCACAAAAAACCCAGTCCCGACAAAAATTTGCGTTTCTATTCCATAGCGTCCTTACGTGAAATAATTTATTTCCAATTGGAAATTGACCCCTCAAGTTTTGCCTTATTACCAAAATTAAATCCCTGACGGGATAGTTTGTGTTTCGTTAATTGGTCTTTCGATTTTCGGTTGTCGTTCCACACTTCACGAAGGATTCTGAATTCAGACTCTATCTCCTGACCTCAGCTTTCAGCATTTTGCTTTAAGCTATATAAAATTGTAAATTTGAATATTATAGAATTAAAAATTGAAAAACAAAATCATGGTTAATAAAGATTTTAGAAAATATGCACATCAACTGGCTGACAAGATAGCCGATTATTACGAGGATGTAGAAAAATATCCTGTTAAATCAAAAGTTCAACCTGGCGAAATAATAAACTTGTTGCCAGACTCTGCACCTGCCAGCAGTGAGGACTTCAATTCGATTATGGAAGACTTCGAAAAAATTATAATGCCTGGAATAACACATTGGCAGCACCCACGCTTCCATGCCTATTTTCCGGCAAATGCAAGTTTTCCATCTGTTTTGGGGGAAATGCTGACAGCAGCTCTTGGTGCACAATGTATGGTTTGGGAAACTTCACCAGCCGCTGCAGAACTCGAAGAAAAAATGATGCTGTGGCTGAGACGGCTTCTCGGTTTGCCGAATGACTTTGAGGGAGTGATTCAAGATACTGCTTCCACAGCTACATTGGTATCAATACTGACAGCAAGGGAACATTATTCGAATTACGACATAAACCGAAACGGGTTCAATTCAGCTGAAAATTATCGGATTTACTGCTCTACCGAAGCTCATTCCTCAATAGAAAAAGCGGTGAAAATATCTGGAATAGGGAAGAGCAACCTTGTGAAAATTCCTGTTGATGATGAATTCAAAATGCTCCCATATGAATTGGCAGATGCAATTATTATGGATATTCAGCGTGGTTACAGACCACTTTGTATTGTTGCGGCATTAGGAACAACGGGTTCCACAGCAGTTGACCCTCTCGAAGAAATCGGTAAAATCGCTAAGGAATACGATATCTGGCTACATATTGATGCCGCTTATGCGGGTTCAGCTTTGATTTTACCGGAATACAAACATTTACTCAAAGGAATTGAATATGCCGATACATTTGTATTCAATCCTCACAAATGGCTTTTCACGAATTTCGATTGTTCGGCTTATTTCGTTCGTGATAAAGGTGCTTTAATCAGAACATTTGAGATTATGCCTGAGTATTTGAAGACTCAGGTTGACTCAAAAGTTAATAATTACAGGGATTGGGGAATAGCACTTGGCAGGCGTTTCCGTGCATTGAAGCTTTGGTTTGTATTACGTTCTTTTGGGGTTATAGGGCTTCAAGAAAAAATTAGAGAACATATAGGTATTGCAAATGAACTCAGGAAAGAAATTGAATCGAGAGATAATTTTGAAATTCTTGCACCTGTTAACTTCAACGTAATATGCTTTAGGTATAAACCCTATGGGGTTGAAGATGATGAGCAATTGAATAAAATTAACGAGGATTTATTGAATAAAATCAACTCATCGGGAGAGGCATATTTAACTCATACGAAGCTTAACGGCAAATATGCAATACGTATGGTTATAGCACAGACGAATGTTACAAAGGGGCATGTGCAAAAAACATGGGAATTGATTTTAAACCTAATTAAGAAATAAATTTGATTTCCAAAAATTAATTTTGAATATTAGCTATCATTAAATATATCGTTAGTATTAACTAAATATTTCATATTTTTGCTTTCATGTTTAAATTTTTATGAAAGAATAATATGGAATTAAAATATAGATTACTAGACCATCCATTCTATAAGTCCTGGAATGAAGGTAAATTAACTGAAGAACAACTGGCAAAATAAGCTTTTTCATACGCCGAATTTATATCCAGGATACCTAACTATTGGAAAAAGATAATTACTGAATTCTCACCTTATTCTATAGAAGGTATGACAATAATCAATGAGGAAAAATCGCATATACCAATGTGGCAAAGCTGGAATTCAAAATTGAAAATGCAAGATTCTTATCCGAAAATGGATGAATTGTTATCAAAGTTTGAACTGATGAATCCATCTGAATTGCTTGGGGCATTGCATGCTTTTGAAATACAGCAACCTGAGGTGGCTTTGACCAAAAAGCAGGGCTTAATAGAACACTATGGATTCAGCGAAAAGGATTTGATTTACTTTGACGAACACATGGCAGAAGAAGACCATATAAATTTTGGAAAAATGTTATCGGAAAAATTTGCTGATAAAATCGATTTTAAGAATGGATATGATACAGGTTCGGAAATAATTTATAGAATGCTCGATAAGTTTGTTGAGTGCTAAAAGATTTGAAAAATAAATTCTAGTGAGGAATTGTGAATTAATGTTCCAAATTCCTCACAAAGAATTTTATCCTTTAATAAATGGTCTTATAGATGCAAACCCAATATTATTCTTATTTGAATTTCAGGTTTTCCTTCTTCTACCTTTCCCAGGGAATGTAAACTCCCGAGAGCTACCCAAAACTTTTCAGTGCCATGCGACAATGTAGGTCCGGCATAGTATCCAAATTTATCTCCTTTGCTTTCTAAGCCAATATTTAACAATTCTCCAATTTTGTAAGTGGCTCCAATTGCATATTTCGGAACAAATTCAGTTTTTTCTTCTGTGAATTCTGCTTCAAAATATGGATTGAGAGATAATCTGAAATCACCGAAATTTTTTTCCAAAATTAACTTTGCTTCTATTGCATGTTCTGAGAAATCGGGTTTTCCCTTGTATTCCAAATATATCAGTGGGTCCATCCAAAATTGATTTTTCTCTCCAAATATTAATCTTGTACGAAGTTTAAAACCGGAATATATCATAATTCCATCGGTTCCCTGCTTAAAGTTCTGATAAACTGCAAAGTCAAAATGCTTATTCATTCCGATTTCTGTTTCAAAATTTAACTCAGTTGAAGTATTTCCTTTAAATTCACCTGCATCAATGCTTGATAATGTTGAATACTGCTCTATCTCTGCTTTACCGGGTTCCATAATCATATATTCGTAAGTCCAGACAAATTTTCTCTGGTCAGCTAAAGATGTGTATGCTATTGTTAATAGCATTAAAAAAATATTTATATAAATCTTCATTTTGTTCTCCAATAAAAAATTAATAATAAAAACTAACTTTAAAATTCGTGCTGAATGGTCTGAAAGGACCATAAATATAACCGGCATCTCTGTTAATCCCCTTGTCAAAATCATCCTGATATGAATTTAATATATTTTGAACCCCAAAACTAATTTTAATATTCGGATTTTGCATTAAAGTAAAAGTTACTTTTACATTCAAATCAAAAAATGATTTTGTTACCTTTAATTCATCTGTAGATATATATCCAGAATAATGAGGTACATACATTGGACCCGTATAATAACCACTTATATCAAAATTTAAATTCTCTGTAGCTTGCAAATTCAATAAAAAATATCCATATTTATCAGGAGTTCTGAAAATATTTTCCGAAAATTGTGGAGCAATTCCCATTAAATCATCACCTGATGACCATCCAATTTCATTTGCAAATACACTTTTTTGTGCTGTAAAACCTAATTTCAAATAAAAATTATCCTTATAATTACTTTGAATTTCGAGTGTCAATCCATTTACTCTTGCTGATTCTGAATTTTCTCTAAGTAAAATTCTGTTTCCATTATTATCGGAACCTTTATCGGTTAAAGAAAAAGCATCTTCAAGTTTTGTATTAAAATATTCTAAGGACAGTCCAATTGGAAATAAAAACAAATTAGTTGAATAATCTGCTGAAAATGAGAATGATTTTGAGTATTCCGGACGTAATTTTTTATCAACAAAAATTACAATCCCCTGTCCTCCAACCTGTGTTTTATGCAAATCTTCATCGAATGCCTGAGGAGCCCTGTATCCCGTCGAGTATGTTCCTCTGAGAGATAAATTTGATAATAGCTTAAACAAAAAACTGAAACGTGGATTTACAACAAGGTTATCTATTAAATTATGGTTATCTATTCTTGTCCCAATTAAGAAATTCATTTTCTCGTTTAACATCCAATCATCCTGCAAATAAAATCCATTTGAAATTGTTTTTTGTTCAATAACCCTGTTGTATTTAACTGCAATGTCGTTCACTTCATCTGATGAAAATTCATAACCGGCAATCAGATTGTGGTCACCAATAAAATCAACATAGATGTGAGAGTAATTTATTCCTGTCGAGATTGTCCGATTGTCAGTTTTACCATAAGCATTAATATCTTTATTTGACCCATAATAGCTGTTTCTATCTGTATTCTGAAGTGAAAAGTAACAGGTAAATTTGTTAAAAATTCCCACATATTGTTCTGCTGAAATCTGACCCATCAATGTTCTGTGTTCTGCCATTTCCGTTATATCAGACTGATGTGGTTGTAAATTGATTTTATTTCCGCCTCTTATTTTATGATTTATATTATTTATTTCAGTAGTAATCTTTAATTTTGGAGATACTTTGTAAAACAGTTTTGAACCGAAAGTAAGTATGTTCATTTTACCTATTTCTGTATAACCATCAGAATTTGCATCAAATTGATGTCTGTCATTCTTCATTCCGAAAATAGATATTCCAACATTTTGTTCTTCTGAAACTAAGTTTCCGTTTAATGTCAGTATATTTTCAGGAAATTTATTATCAATCATGAAATTATTCCAAGAGACATCGTAAGAATTATAATATGGTGTTTTGGTTATAACATTTATAACACCGGCAATGGCATTTCCTCCATATAGAGACGAAGCACCTCCACGAATGACCTCAACTCTATCTATCATATTGGTTGGTATCTGGTCAAGTCCATAAACACCGTTCAATGAGGAAAAAATTGCTCTGCCATCAATTAATATCTGAGAGTATTTACCATCAAGACCATTTATCCTAACCTGGCTGAATCCACAGTTCTGACAATTGACTTCTGTTCTTACTCCCGGTTGAAATTGCAGACTTTCCCTAAGATTATTTGAAGATGAGATATTGATATCAGCTTCAGTTATTGTTGAAACTTTAATAGGGATATCGTCATATACTTTTTCACTCTTTGTTGCAGTTACAACAATATTGGAGACTTTAACTGGATTTTCTTCCATATGAATGTCCATTATATATTCGTCACCGTCAATATGTTTCAGTTCAATGTCCTTCCTAATCGTATTCATACCAATAGAGTTAACAATAATCACAAAATTCCCGTCGGGCACTGCCTTAATAATAAATTCTCCCTTACTATTAGTTACAGCTCCTAATACCGTTCCCTGAAGCTTGACTCTTGCACCAACTATTGGTTCTTCATTACCGTTTTTAACATGAACCCTACCTTTGATTGTTTTATTGTGTGAAAATGATTCCACAGCCGTTATTAACATCAGAAATAATAATAAACCAACAACTCTTTTCATATTTGCCTTTAAATAAAAATTATTCTTTGCAAAATAAAATATTAGACAGCACTAATTTAAGAATTAATAACAAATAATATTCATTTTTAGAATTTTTGTATACGTCGTGTTTTTTAAATATAAAAAAAAGGGAAGATAAATTCTAGAACTTAACCCAAAGCGACATCTAACAGCATCATTGTAGCAAACCCTATCATTGCACCAATTGTCGAAAAGTCTGTTTCGTTACCTGATTGAGATTCGGGAATTAGCTCTTCTACAACAACAAATATCATAGCTCCTGCCGCAAATGCAAGTGCATAAGGCAATAAAGGAGTAATTACCAAAACCAAATATGCACCGATGACACCGGCTATTGGTTCGACAATACCTGATAATTGTCCATAATTAAACGCTTTGAATCTTGAAAATCCTTCACGCCTGAGTGGGATGGAAACAGCCGCACCCTCAGGAAAATTCTGCAAGCCGATTCCTACTGCAAGTACAATTGCTCCTGTTAGTATTCCTAAATCCGGACTACTTGCCAATGCTCCAAATGCAACACCGACAGCTAATCCTTCGGGTATATTGTGTAATGTGATAGCGAGGATGAGCAATACACTTCTTTGCCATGATGTTTTGATTCCTTCTGCTTTATCAACGGCAAGTCCCATATGCAAATGTGGTAAAATCTTATCAATAATTAATAAAAAAGCACCTCCTGACAGAAAACCAATTACAGCAGGCATCCAACCTGCTGTCCCGCTCGATTCAGCCATTTCAATAGCCGGTTTTAGTAATGACCAGAAACTTGCGGCTATCATCACTCCTGCCGCAAATCCAAGCATCGAATTTAAAATCTTCTTATTAATTGATTTAAAGAAAAACACCATTGCTGCTCCGAGAGCGGTAACTCCCCATGTAAAAAGTGTGGCGAATAGAGCAAGCAGCACAGGATTATATTCCATCAACCAATCTATTTTCATAAATCTCCATTTTTCAAAAATTTTTTAAATAACAATTACAATTTTAAATTAATAATTACATGAAAATATTAAAATATTTATTCAAATATTTAAATCAACAAAAATTGAACATTAAAGAGTCATATCTTTTGTAGTAAATCCCCTAATCATTTTATCTCCTGTCGAATAATAATTCTTTGAAGCAGAATCATAGCAAAATGGATTAATCATTTTTAAATCAGGTTTCCCGGTTTCGTCGAAGCAATTTTCATCAATGAGGACATCTACTATTTCTCCAATGAACTGAGTATGCAAACCTATTTCAACAGTCTTAAATAATTCGCAACAAAGAACGACAGGAAATTCTTCGACGTATGGTGCATTAATACTATTGCTTTTAACTGGAGTTAATCCGGTTTTCTCAAATTTATTAACATCACGACCTGAAACAATTCCAACATAATCCGCTTCCTTAACAAATTTTTCTGACGGAATATTCACGGTATAAGCTTTGTTTAAAACAATATTGTTGTAAGTATATGTTGCTTTCCTGAGTGAAATTGCAATACACGGCGGCTTGCTGCAACATATTCCTCCCCATGAGACAGCCATTATGTTTGGCACATTTTTAATATCATAAGTTCCGATAATAAACACAGGATGAGGATAAACTAACGTTTGCTGACCGATTGATTTCTTCATTTCTTTGCTCCAATTTATTTGTTACTACCATTTATCGTAATGAACCCTTAAGGGATTGTATCTGTATTCCGACTCCTTTTTTTCTGCAGGATAACCGACAACTATGAGGGAATGAGGCATAATGTTATTTTCCAACTCAAACAATACCCTCATTGGTTGACTTCTCTCCACTCTTGGATGAATCCCCAGCCATACAGCACCTAAACCAAGTGAATGTGCTGCCAATAAAATATTTTCAGCAGCATTTGAGCAATCAATTATCCAATAGTTTTTGTGTTTTTCAAGATTCAAATCACCACAGATTAAAATAGCTACAGAAGCTTCATCCAGCATTTTTGAATATGGATGAAACTTCTGAATTTCTTTAAAAATTTTCTTTTCACGAATGATAATAAAATGCCACGGTTGCTGGTTTCCTGCTGATGGTGCCTGCATTGCCGCTTCGAGTAGAGTTTTTATTAAATCCTCTGATATTACTTTATCCGAAAATTTACGAATACTTCTTCTCGTCATTATTGCTTCGATTGTATCCATTTCATTCCATTTGTTCTGTTGGCCTTTGTTCAATCTTTGTGTAATCGATTTCAGAACCCAATAAGCTGTGAGGTATTAAATAAACTACCATTAGAACAATGGATGCAGTAATTTGCCATTTCCTGCTTTCAGGTCTTTTGTAGCAAGCCCAAACAGCTATTCCCCAAAAAATTAATGCAATAAAAGTCTTGGTATCAGTCAGGTCAGCAATGTTGAAAATACCTTTCATGGGCCAACCCGTCCAGTATTCACCAAAAGCAAACTTTTGCATCAACGGTCCGAATACGAAACCACCAAGTATCAAAGATACAATTGTTAGAATTGTAAATATTTTTACCTTGTTACCTCTGTAATATGCTTCAAATCCAGTTCTTATTGACAGGGTAATAGTAGCAAAAATAAACACTAGATGAAAGAAAATTACTATTCCCGGGACACTATCCCTGAATCTAAGGATAATAGGTTGTTCGGTCAATGCAATTGTTGGCTGTTCTCCTTTTGTTAAAAACAATTGATACATAACCTTACCTGCCGCCGGCTGATGCGGAATGGTGAATGATAAGGTATCACCACTTCTTTGTAATAAATGCTCCGACCAATCATCATAACTTTTGAACCTTCTCAATTTGTATGTTCCGTTAAATTCTTTTCTACCGTCGATCACAAAAACCTTAACAGTAGAAGTTCCATCATTGCTCCTTGGCAAGCTGTAATCTATATTTTTTCCATAAATTTCTTTATTACCTTTCTTTGGATAGGTAGGACCTGTTGTTTTTTGAAAAACAACAATACCTGACATCAGAATAATAGAAATTATCCAAAGAATTACTGATTTAGTTTTACTCATGCTTTTCCTTTCTTTATTTATTTATAATATCGGATTCAGGAAAAACTTCCAAAGCTTTTTGAATCCACTTATCACTCTTTATTAAAATTCCATAGTATGCTTTGTCACCAAATAATACTCTTCCAATTTCAGCTTTGACAAAATCGCCGATTTTAGTTTTATCCTTTAAGAACATCTCCTCGTTCCATAGATTTTTCTTATAACTAAGTGACTTCAAATCAAATAACATTTTATCACTGATTTTGAAATCCTTGATGAATTTTTCCGGCTCATTTTTAAAATCTTCTTCCAAACTTTTTTTATAGACGGATAAATAACGATATACATATTCAAAAATTATGTTCCTTTGCAATAAAATGTTTGTCAGCAATGTATATTGTTCTTCTTCGAGTAGATAATCAGGGAAAATGCCGCCTCCGCCAAGTATTGTTCTGCCATTTTCAGAATAACTTACAGGCAAATTACTGGTATATCCCATTTGATTCACGAATTCAGTTAATTTGTTATAGGCATTTTCATCCATGCTGAGCTTACCTGCAGGGTCAATAATAACACTGTCCTTTTTCTTTATATCAACGCTTCTTCCCAAAGGTGTAAAATACTCAGCAACAGTAATTTGAAATCCAGTGCTGTCATTCATTGTCCAAAGTAACTGTACGCTGCTCTTTCCGAATGACCTTTGTCCTATTACAATACCCCTGTCATAATCCTGTAAAACACCTGCAAAGAGTTCACAAGCAGATGCTGACTTTTTATTTAATATCAAAACAAGTGGCAAATCCTCACAACATCCACCTTTAGTTGAAATCAGTTTTGATTGATATTTAGCAACTCTTGCTTCAGTATAACTAATAGTTTTATATTCTTTTAAAAATTCGTCAATAATTAAGCTAACTTGTTCGAGATAACCTCCGGGATTATCTCTCAAATCAATCAATATACCTTTAATTTTTTGTTTCTTATACTTTTCAAAAACTTCTTTAAATTCAGCATGAGAAATCTTAGAAAAATTTCTTGAACTGATAAACAAAATTTTTGATTCAGGTATCATTAGGGAAATATTCAATGATGAGACCTTAATATCTTTTCTCAGTAAATTTAATTGACGGATTTCTTCTGAAAGCGCTTTTTCAATCTTTAAATTGACGAAGGAATTCCTTTCACCTCTGAAAATCTTATTTATTTCTTCAAAACCTTTACCGTAAAGAACCATGCTATCAATCTCAATTATCTTATCGCATGGCTTAATTCCTGCCGAATCCGCAGGACTATTTGCTGTAACTGAATATACTATTACGTTCCCGTCAATTATTCTAATATCCAAACCAATGCCGATTTCTGTACCTTCTGTCTGAACTTGTCTGCCATAAAGTTGTTCCTTATTAAAATATAGTGAGTTTTTGTCGAGCGTCTTTAACATGTTTTGGAATGCTGTTTCGCTGATATAGTCAATATCAACAGTATCTAAATAATTCTGATAAATTGTTTCAAGAATATATTTAAATTTATTTGTATTTATCCCAATCCTGTTTCCAATTGAATCAGCATTCTGAGAATACAGATTCATGAAAATCAGAAAATATATTATTATAAACTTATTAAATCTCATTTCATAGTAATGAATAATGGTTCGATTATTTTTTTAAGTCTTTTAGCTTTGAATTTAGCTTATTCGATTTATGCTTCTTCTATAAAATTTAAGCTCTTTGAAATTTCATTGAAAATTCAATATTGAAAATTCATTTTACTTTCTTCTTTCAGCTATTAGCTTTTAGTTAATTTAAAAAGTAATACCATTGCTTTTCAAAACCGTAGCAATATCAGAAGGTACTGTGCCTCCTTGCTGCTTCAGTATTGTAACAATCCGCTGTGCTTTTGCCAAATCCTTATCAACTAAAATTGCAACTCTTATTAAATTAAAATACGCTTCATACATTTTGGGATTAGCTGCTATTGCATTGTTCCAGCTTTGGGTTGCTTCAGGGAATTTACCGAGATTCGCATAAGCCAATCCCATGTTATTGTAAGCAAAGTAGTTTCTTGGATTTCCGTTGACTGCCCTTGTGTATGCTTGGATAGCCATTGGTAAATCATTCAATCTATAATAAACATCACCAAGGTCCTTGTACCAATCAGGATATTTTGGAGATTTGCAGGCACTTAAAAATGATTGCTTGGCATCTTCTAATCTTCCTTGTGCCAAATATGCTTTTCCTAAATTGTAAAAAGCTATGACATTATTAGGTTCGATTGATAAAGCTTTTTTTGCATATTGTTCTGCTTTCGGAAAGTCAAGTTTCTTTAAATATACTGCTGCCAAATCTATATATAGATTTCTGTTGTCAGGGTTTCTCTCTATGCCTTTATGATAAAGCTGTTCTGCCTTGTCCAATGAATCCTCTACAAGATATGCCTTACCCAAATCCAGATATCCTCTTGATTTATAGGGATACATTTCTACCATATGACTCCAAAAAGTCTTACGGTTTTTAAATTCATCCCTATAGCCATAAGATTTATATCCAAAAACAAAAATAATTGAAACCATTATCGCTATTGCAATCGGCTTTTTGAATTCAATCTTATAAGATTTTAGCGATTCTAAAATAAATATAATAAGACCAATCATCACTAAATAAGCCCGATGCTCTGCATAATCAAAAAAATCCTCAACATAAACTATGCGAATTAAAAGCGTAGGAAACAACAATAATCCAAACCATATTAAACCGAACCATGCCTTTTGTTTGTCTAAATCCTTGAGTTTGAACAACAAGACTGTAATAATTGTCATGAATGCAAATCCTGTGGCTATTGTGAACCATTCATAACTCGAAAGAGCTATCATTTTTATTGGCAGGAAAAACTTACCGACAAGTGATGGGACACTCAATGCATTGTCAGGAATAGCTACAAGACCAATGGTATCAGGGTTTTGGATGCCCTCTATAGCTTTCAAACGCATGAAAAACCAAATCATTCCCACAACTAATTGACCAAAAATCAAGAAAATATATTCCGAATTCAAAACCCTTTTAATTTTATCTCCGGTTTTAAGTTTATCGTATGATGGCTTGCGATGAGCTATTAAAAAGAGATATGCAAATACAATGAATGGGAAAAATGCCGCAATTTCCTTTGTGAACAATGACACAGCAAAAAATAAAATATGTAAAATATAAGCGATGAATTTCCAGAATCCTTTTCTTTCGAAATAAAATATCATGGCAATAAATGAGAGCAAGATAAAAACAGTTATCAGTGAGTCATTTCTGCCGGATATCCACGATGCCGCAGGAGTTAGCAGAGGGTGAACTACTACAATCATCGAAAATAAAAATGAAGTTACGGCATTATAACTAAGTTTCAGCAAAAATATAAAAACAAGAGTAGAAGCAAGCAAATGCAAAAAAAGGTTAGTTGCATGAAAAATCTCTGGTGTAATATTTCTTGGCTCTACCATGTTCGGGTCTTGCCCGGGAAATTGCTTATCGAGTGACCACTGAGTATCTAAAATTATAGAAACATTTAAAATTGGGCGGTAATAGCTTGTTCCCATTGTTTTATTGAAAACCTCTTTAATATTTTCAGGATTTTTGTTCAGTTGATAAAATTCCTGTATAAAAATATTATCATCGCAATAAACCAAGTCATAGTCCAATGCCGGACCATATAGGAAATATCCTGCGGCAAGGATAAGAAAAGAAAATATACCAATCATAATCCATTCATTTCTATCAAACTTCTTAGCCGGTTTGATTGCTCCTGAGCCGGAGCTTGTGGAATTTTGACGCAAAACTTTCTGCTGACGACTTTCTGCTTGTTGATGTACAAAATCACCGGAAGACTGACCGTTTTCTGTAACTTGTTTTTTACTTCTTCTTTTCTTTGACATATTTAATTAGTTTATAAATTTCTACATTAACAATAAAACGAAAATTAACTAACACTCGATTAACTGCAAAATTAAAGCATAAATAATTATTTGTTGAATGAATTAAGAAGGACAATTTCAAACATAAATTAATTGCCAACAGTTAATTAAAGACTGATAGTAAAAAACAGACGGCTAGGTTAAAGTTTAATTTCCTTCGGTAAGATTAATGTGAATGTCGAGCCGAAATTCTCTTTGCTTTCAAACTCGATTCTTCCCTGAAGCATATCCATATACATTTTAACTATGCTTAATCCTAACCCATTTCCGGATATAGAACCGATGTTAGTTCCCCGGTAAAAAGGTTCCAAGATTCTTGGCTTGTCCTCATCTGGGACACCAATACCCTGGTCCTTAATAATAATTTTATAAAAATTATCCTTCGGAAGTATTTCTACTACTATATCCGTATTCCAAGGTGAATAAGTAGTTGAATTTAAAAACATGTTCGATAAGGCATGGGATAACTGCTGTGCATCTGTTGTTATCAAATCAACACCGGGAGCTTCATGTAACATAAAATTATGATGTTCTTCATCTATATGTCTGACATTTGTAATGACATCCTTACACAACTCGGCTATTGGCATAGTCATAAGGGGCAATTTCTGCTCTGAAGAACCCTTTTTACCTATTATTAAAACATCATTCAGCAATTTGACCATTATATCAACCTGCTGTTTTATCATCTTTAAATACTTTTCATGTACAGCAGGGTCTTTAAGATTGAATAAGTTAGGTAGGAAATCGGCTATATTCATTATCACCGTCAAAGGATTCCTGTATTCATGCGAAATCATTGAAATAAACCTGGTCTTCATTTCATTCAATTCCTTGGCTTTTTCCAAAGCATCCTCCAATTTTTCCTGTGCATTGAGCAGTTCATTTTCAGCTTTTTTCCTTATATCGATTTCAAGATTTAATTCTTGTAGGGTTTCCTGCAGCTTGGAATTGGTTTTTTGTTTCAATTCATTTATTAAAACTAATTCCTCTTTTGACTTAGTTATATTTTTTGAATATTTATAAAGTACAATGATTAAAACAATTAATGCTGAGAAAAAGCTGCCAAGAATTACCAAAAAAATCGTTCTTTCACGTATTTGTTCGTCTTTCAACCTGTTAGACTCTGTTAAGGTTGTTATCTCATCCTCTTTTACAGCTTTTTCGTAATTGGCAATAAGTGTATTTATTTGATGAACTTTCTCAGAGCCAAAAACAGAATCTTCAATATCGCCAAACTTTTTCAAATGTTCAAGTGATTTTTCATAATCATTTCTTTCCTTATAAATCACCGAAAGAAAATGATGTGCTGTTTTAGTCGGGATATTATTGATTTTACCTAACTCGACAGAACGCAAGAAAAATAGTTCTGCTTTTTTCAAATCCTTTTGTTTGTAGTAAATCCTTGCAATGCAATCTGTTGAATTAATTACTCCCTGAATATTATTTATCTCTTCCATGATTTTAAGGGAGTTATTATAATTTTCAAGGGCTTTAACTTCATCTTTTTGGAGCTCGTAAAGTTCACCGAAGTTATTATAAGAAATAGCAATACCATATTTATTATTAATTTTTTTCTTTAACTTAAAAGACTTATTCAGGTATTTGAACGCCTCATCGAATTTTTTTTGAAGGGAATAGATATTTCCAATGTTATTAAATATTGCTGCCTGATATGATAAAATTTTTGCTTTTTCAAATATCCTTTTTGCTGAAATGTAATATTTAAGTGCCTGGTCATAATTTTTTAAGGATTGATAAATCATACCCAAATTATTGACATGCATTGCTATTAACTCTTTTTCTTTCAGTTTATCAGCAAGTTTTAGTGCTACTATAATATTAGTTGATGCATTAACGAAATCCATTTTATAAAAATAAGCTAAACCTAAGTTTCCCAAAACATTTGATTGTTCCCATTTTTTTTCAAATCTTTTGAAAATATTTAGTGCTTTTTGAAAATAATCAATTGCTTCATTATTTTTTGTACTGTACAAGTAGCTTAAAGCAATATCATTATATAAGTCAGCAATTTTCAATGATTGCTTTTTTTGATAGAAATATGTTAATGATAATGAATAATATTCAATTGATTTCGGATATTCAGAAATATAATAATAAGCAGTACCAATCAATCTGTTTAACTCTGCCTCAAGCAAAGAATCCTTCTTAGTAGATGCCTCTTTTACTGCATGTAAGCAAAAATCTAAAGCACCATGAGGATTATTGAAAACAATCTCCCATCCCTTTGAAATAACAGGATTGTCATCTATACTTTTAGAAGCGTAAGAAGGATAACTAATTATGTGAATCAGACATAAAAAAAAGATGCAAAATAGCTTAACTGAAATTTTGTATTTTATTAAGTTAAAAATCAATATTTTATTTTTTTTCTTTAGCATTATATTTTGTTCAACTTAAGTAAAAAACTGTTACAATAATAAATATAAATAATACGAAATTTTTTTAACATTTACAAGGAGAATCTTATGAAAAACTCAAAAAAACTCATCACCGCTTTATTAAGCATTACATTTGCATTGATTTTATTTGCCTGTTCGGAAAATTCCATTCAGGACAAGACAACTGACAAGGAAATCAAAGGACCAGATTATACACCAGGGCTTTATCCTCCCGACAGATATTATACTGAAGACCATGTTTGGGTTAAACTTGAAAGTGAAAATATTGCAATTGTCGGTATCACTACTTTTCCATTAAGTTCTATTGGAATAGTTACTTCAGCAAATATGATTTCTGAACCAATAGTTGGTAAGACGGGAATTCCAACCAAGAAAAGAGTTGTTGAACTGATTGGTACGTTATCCAATTTTGATGTTTTGATGCCTATTTTTGGGGACATAGATATAATGAATCCTGAACTGGAGCTTAATCCAGGGTTGATAAATCAAAGCCCTTATGGACTCGGATGGATTTTGAGGATTACGAACTTCAACATATTAGAGGTTCAAAATCTGATGAATGCCAACGATTACGCTTCCTACGTAGCCGGTCTTTAGAAGAGAATTTTTGCAATAAAAGCATACTCTTTTCATCCCTCTTTTTTAGCAGGGGAGAGAGGAGTGTGCTTTCCATTATGGAATTTGAGAAATTATTGAAGAATTTCTCAAAAAAACAATTAAATTTCATTAATTTAAAAAATTATTTTTGATATGATTTTAGTTAATTGAACATGAATTTAAAATTAATTTATGCTCATATTGAAATTTTCTGAAATTTTTTTTTTCAATTCAGTTGTCAAAAAATTTTGGGAATATTTTTCTAAAATTTTCATTATTGCACACATTCAATCAATAAAAAAACGTAATTTTGTGCAAAATTTTTAAATAAACAGGTTATTAATGAATATAGTAGCAATCGTAGGAAGACCGAATGTCGGAAAATCAACCCTTTTCAATCGTCTAATTGGAGAAAAAGCAGCCATAATCGAATCAACTCCCGGTGTGACAAGGGATAGGTTATATGGAGAGTCGGATTGGAATGGTAAATACTTTTTAGTGATAGATACCGGCGGTTTTATTCCCGGGACAGAAGATACAATGGAGAAGGCAATCAGGGAGCAGGCATTTGTAGCTATAGAAGAAGCCGATGCCATTATTTTTGTTTGCGATGGGAGGGACGGTGTTACTCCTTTCGATTTGGATATTTCAACAATACTCAGAACATCCAACAAGCCGGTAACTTTAGTCGTAAACAAATGCGATAACGAGAAATATGATATTGAATCTTATGAATTCCATTCACTTGGATTAGGCAATCCTTATCCGATTTCTGGACTCAACGGAAGAGGTACCGGGGATTTTCTTGATGAAGTTGCTACAAACCTCAATGATGAAAGTATTTACGAATCTGATGCAAGATTGAAAATCGCATTCGTTGGTCGTCCTAATTCGGGTAAATCGAGTTTGACTAATGCTCTTCTTGGTAAGGAAAGGTCAATTGTAACCGATATACCTGGTACAACTCGTGATTCGATTGACAGTATACTTAAATTCCATGGAGAAGAATTAGTGTTAATTGATACTGCGGGACTTAGGAAGAAAAGTAGAGTTAAGGAAAATATCGAAATGTTCAGCATATTAAGAACTGCTACGGCTATTACACGCTCGGATGTATCAGTTGTTCTTGTTGATGCATTAAGAGGTATCGAAGAGCAGGATAAGAGAATAATCAATCAGGTTACTGATGCCCGCAAAGGAGTTATTCTTGCCCTGAATAAATGGGACTTGGTTTCAAAAGAAAGCAAGACTGCTCAGGAGTACGAAAAGTTATTTTATGAACAGATGCAAACACATTATTATGTTCCAATCGTATTTATCTCAGCTTTGACCAAACAAAGAATTGTCAAAGTTATTGAACTTGCTAAAGCTATTAAAGAAAAGAGATGCACAAGGATTTCCACAGCAAATTTGAATAAAACAATTTTACCTATTCTCGAAAGAACTCCTCCTCCAGCTGTTGGCGGAAAAGATTTGAGGATAAATTATATCACTCAGACAGGAACAGAGCCGCCTGTTTTTGCATTTTTTTGCAACTATCCTCAATTGATACCTGATGCTTATAAAAAATTTATTGAGAAAAGCATCAGAGCTAATTTTGATTTTGAAGGCACACCCATTTCATTTGTGTTCAGGAAGAAGAATAAGAGGGATAAGGAATTTTGAAGACAGAAGACGGCAGACAGGAGAAGGGATGAAGGCTGAACCGCAGATTGAAGCTGATTGAACTGATTTAGCTGATTTTTGGTGCAAAATGGTCCAACATCAGGAAAGTTGGTACAAAATAGCCAATTTGTATCTCCTTATTTTAAATTGGATTAGAAAGAACTTAAAAATAATTGTACCAATTGTACCGCAATTTTGCGATTTTTTTTTTCGTGAACTGTGAACCGTGAACTGTGAACCGAAAACTATTTGCAAAGAACGAGCAGTACGAAATTAGGGTATTTGAAATGAACCACAAGAAAAGGATTTTAAAACGGTTTTAATTTTATTTTTACTAGGTTTCGCAGACGGGGGTCGGGGTTTTAGGGTATAGGGTATAGGGTATAAGGTTTGGTGTTTAGGGTTTGGTTTTAGGAAGACTGAAGGACTGAAGAATTTTTACCACGGAGTTCGCAGAGAATTTTCACAGAGTTCGCAGAGTTTTTTGTCGGAACCGGGATTTTTGGGATTAATGGGATTGACAGGAATATTACTGTCAGTTGGTACTACAGATAGAAGTCAGAAGAATTTAAACGCAAAGGGGTTGGAGAGTTTTCGCGGAGGTTCGCAGAGTTTTTTGTCGGAACTAGGATTTTTGGGATTAATGGGATTGACAGGAATATTGCTGTCAGGTGGTACTACAGATAGAAGGGGAGAATATTAAAATTTGCGCGGAAAATACTCTTTTCCTGATTGCCAAATATATTTATCTATTTCTTTTAAGTTATATTTTTCTAAACCGTAAAATGTACGAAATTCAAGTAAAATATTTCTGTATTTGAAATAGTTTTTTAAGTCTTCTTTTTTGAATTGACTGAATTTATCAACCTTTTTAAAATATAATAGCATTTTTTCAACATAACTATCATAAATTGGATAAACCGTAGGTTTATGGTGACTGCAATATTTGGTTGCAAAAGAATAGAAATTTATATATTTTCTGTCATTGACTTTAATTTTAGCTATTTCATTAACCAAAGATGCATCATCATCATTTAATCTCCTGTCAATATCGAGTGAAACAATATGCTTTGCAACAGTAAAAGGTGAGAAAATATTTGTGCTATAAAAATCATTTAAAGCACAAACTTTAATTAAAACATCATCCATGCAATTATTAAATGGATATGTTTCTGTAAACAATTTTCTTAAACTGCTTTCCTGAAGAACATAGTTTTCAAGTGAATCCCATTTTTTCAAATATTTTTCAATTTCGTCTTTTGATGGTTTGATGATTATGATTTGATTATTCATAGTAATTTGATTGAATATTATATAGTATTTATTTACATTTCAGTCTAGCTACAATTCTTTGAAGTATGCCTCAATACAATCAAATTTTCCATCATTACCATCAGGACCATCAATTAACACGGTTTTAAAAATTACGACAACATTATAATTTTCAAATTTTTGAAATAATTCAGAATGTTTAATTCTGAAAGCACTTTCAATCCAGAATTTAGGTTTTATACCAACTAACAATTTTCTCAATTCAATTTTTAATTCATTTAAATTGTTATTTTCCATATATACCCCTTTATATTATTAATTTAACTCAATCTTTCACACATCGTACTGAAAAACCACCAACCTTACTACCACCATATCTACCTAATGCTATTCTGTCATATACCATCATCCAATGCCATGCACCAATAGTGTCATTTTCTGAAGAAGACCATAAAGCACATTGCAAACCAATGTCATCAAATCCACCATTCCAATGCCTATAACCTCCTGGTAAAGCTGAAAAACAAAACTCATTTGTTGCTCCCAAATTAGGTGGAAACCATAAACCATTCCAATCTTGACTCGTGCCTATACTCTTAAGCACACCTCCTAAGTCAGAACTAATAAGACCTGTAGCATTAGACAAAAATTGTTCAAATTCATTCCACTCATTTTCAGATGGGATATGCCATCCGTCTGGAGCCAATCCTCGAGTGTCATTCACAGCATACCAGTTATAAAGTTTACCAAAAATTTTACCGTTATATATATCATTATTATAGTAACACCATACACCGATTTTACTTTGAAAAGCAATCATCCAATCATTAGCATCTTTACATTCAGGGATGGAATCACCATTGCGATAATGGTCAACATCAAGATTTTTGGTCATCCAAATTTGTTTTCCTATTTTTACTTCAATACCAAAAAGTTCTTTGCATTTATCGCAATTATCAATTGAAATATTATCATTCTCAACTGTGCAATTGTTAAAAGCGAATAAAATGATTATCAATAAAATTTTGTGTTTCATTTTGCACCTAATAGTAAATTGAAAATAATAATCCGATGTTAAATGAGATTAGAAAGATATTTGCTTCTGCAATCTTATCTTTTGAATTAATTAATGATTCCGAATCTACTGTTGGATTTGTGTTTTCCTGACCTAAGATTAAATTAGGGAAATGTGCTTTTGCAGAAATATCGAGAGCAAATTGTTTTGACAGCAGATACTCGTAACCGAGTGCAAGCCCAAGTCCAACTCTGGTGTAGCTTTTCGAGAAGTCAAGTTCGCCGCGGCTTGAGTTTTCGACAACGTTCACATTAAAGAAATTGAAACCGATTTCAGGTCCTGCATAAAGATTTTCGTACAGAAAATAATGGTAAAATATTCCAAAATGAAGTAGTGATAAGGAGTTTTCGCTTTTACCGAATTCTTCATCATCGCAATTGCAGGAATTGATACTTTTCCACCCGGAATATTCAATATTTGCACCAATCAACATTAATTCCGAAACAGAATATTTTCCGATAATACCGAAATTGTATGTTGTACCAAATCCAAGACCGTTAAGACCATTCAAAAGAGACGGTTGAACTTCTTTAGTTGCAGTTGTCGGTTCATTGACCAATTCGGGAGGCGACAAAGGAATATTGATTCCACCGAGAATACCAATTTTGAAAGATTGAATTTTTTTGCCCGGTTCAATTGGTGAACCTTGTTTGTTTTCCTGACTATATAATAGTAAGAAATTAAAAAAAATTAAAATCACAAATATCGAAATGAATTTCATATTTCCCATAACACTCAATTTCCATGAGAATAACATAATTATTTAGCAAACTTACAAAACTTTGAATTTATTAGCAAAAATAAACCGGATTCTTCACTGCGTTCAGAATGACGGCTTTAGAAAAAAGAAAATTGAAGATAGAAATCAGAAGGACACACCCCTTAGTCCCCTCTTGATAGAGGGGAAGAATACAAAAAAAGCCCCGCTTCCACAGGGCTTCTCACAATTTCTTTCGTTTTACGTTTTACGTTTCGCATTTCGCTGTTAGCCAAGAAAAATTCCGACAGACGCTTTCGCCCAATCCGCTATCGGTCCGGGATACAGACAGAACAGTACTGTCGGTACAGCAAGGAGTAATAAAATAATTATTGCTATTGGATGAAAATGGTAATTGTCTTTGTTCTCGTTTTCTTCTACTCCGCGAACGTACATGTTGCGGAAAACTTTGACATAGTAGAAAAGTGATACGACACTGTTCAAAACACCAATTACAGCAAGCCAGATGAAGTTTGATTCGAGTACGGCAGAAAACACCATCCATTTGCCGATGAACCCGAATGTCGGTGGAATGCCAGTTAAGGATAACAGGAATATAACCATGCAAACACCAAGTATTGGAGCTCTGTAGCCGATGCCTTTGTAATCGTCAAGGTCTTCGCTTCCGATTTTGTTTGCAAGTAAAGTAACAACAAAGAATGCTCCGAGATTCATGAAGAGGTATGATGCGAAGTAAATCATTACCGCTGTTACTCCTGCATCTGTCATCACAGCTACACCCATGAGCATGTAGCCGGCATGAGCAATACTTGAGTAAGCAAGAAGCCGTTTTAGATTTGTTTGCCAAATAGCAACAAGATTTCCGAGAGTCATCGAAAGAACTGAGAGAACTGCGATGATGAATCTCCAGTCAATGTTGCTCATTAAAACCCAGATGCCTTCTGTATCAAGCTGTGAATTGTCAATAAATCCGACCTTAATAAAACGTATCAATATTGCAAAACCTGCGGCTTTTGAGGCGACTGATAAAAGTGCAGTAATTGTAATCGGTGCACCTTCGTAAACATCTGGTGTCCAGAAATGAAATGGCACGGCTGAGATTTTGTAGCCAATTCCTGCAATAATCATAAATACTGATATGAATAAAGCATATATATTTACATCGTTATTCGCAATGAAATTATTTATTTCGAACAGATTCAGACTTCCTGTCAAACCAAATAAAATAGAAATTCCGTAAATCATTATTCCTGAAGAAACGGCACCAAAGATAACATACTTTAGGGATGCTTCGCTTGCTCTGTGAATTTCCTTTGTATAACCCGCAAGAATGTATGAGCTGATACTCATTATTTCGATAGCAAGGTAAATCATGATTAGATTATTTGAACCAGCAAGTAAAAACATTCCGAATGTCATTCCTGTGAGCAAGCTGAAGTACTCACCCAATCTTCTGTTATTCTTATACAATTCATCTGTGAAGAAGGACATCAGGATTATAATAAAGCTGGTCAGCAAAATTAAATATTTAAAGAACAGGGCAAATGGGTCCACTGACAACATTTGAGTAAAAGTTGATGCTTTGTCGCTGTGTTGTCCTGTAAGGAAATAAAACGTAACAAGAAATCCAATCAGAGAAATATAACCTGAGATATTTTTTGATTTTCTGAAAATCAGGTCAACTAGCAAAGCAACAACAAAAGTAGCAGCTAAAGCCGTTTCAGGTTTAAACAATCTGATACTTTTTTGTAATTCTATTATAAATTGGTCTACCATATCGAAATTTAAAATTTAAAATTTAAAATTTAAAAAACTATTTTTTATAATCCAGCGAATTGACCGCTTATGTTAACAAATTCAATAAGATGATTAACTGAAGCAGTCATCATTGAAATCATCGGCTGAGGATATATACCAAGGAAAAGTATAATCAAAGCCAATGGAACAAGAGCTGTCAGTTCGATTGCATTTAAATCATCATGTTTATATAGTTTCTTTGTCGGGTCCCATGGTCCAGCCCATTTTTCGGGAAGCTGTCCGAAGAAAACTTTTTGCAAAGCCCAAAGCATATAGGCTGCACCTATGACAATGCCTGAAGCGGAGATGATAGTAAGTATCGGGTTATACTTGAAAGCACCTAAGAATACCATTATTTCACTCCAAAAGCCACTTAATCCCGGTAAGCCGATAGCGGCAAAGAAAGCTACCGACATGATACCTGTGTAAATTGGCATTTTATTGGCAAGTCCACCGAAAGCATCGAGACTTCTTGTGTGGGCTCTGTCATAGACTACTCCTACAATCATAAAGAGCATAGCTGTGATTGTTCCGTGATTGAACATTTGGAAGATGGCTCCGACCATTCCTTCGGTTGTCATTGAAGCCATGCCAAGAAGGACAAAGCCCATGTGGCTAACCGATGAATATGCGATTAATTTCTTGAAATCCCTTTGACCGACCTTATGCTGGCCTAATGCACAGAATGCACCGTAAACGATACTGACAACTGCTATAATTGCTATCATGTATTGGAAGTAGAAAACTCCGTCAGGAAACATGGGCCAATTAATTCTGAGCATACCGTAAGTACCCATTTTCAAAAGAACACCGGCAAGAATGACGCTTATAGCCGTAGGAGCTTCGACGTGTGCATCCGGCAACCATGTGTGGAATGGTACAGTTGGTACTTTAATTGCAAAGCCGATAAAAAGAGCAACGAATGCGGCGTACCTCCAGAATGTACCTGCACCGTAAAGTAATGAGTTCGGGTCATATTTCGAAGGATCCATCATATCAAGCATATTGAATGAACCGACAGCAAAGAATAATGCTATCATCACCAATAGCATGAACACACTACCGAATAAAGTGTAGAGGAAGAACTTGATTGCGGCATATTCTTTTCTTGGTCCACCCCATATTCCAATGAGGAAGTACATTGGTAGCAACATCAACTCCCAGAATACATAGAATAAGAAGAAATCGAGAGCAACGAAAACCCCCATCATGCCGGTATCGAGTAAAAGATACATTGCGAAGTATCCTTTGACTGCCTTCTTAATTCCGAATGAAGCAAATGATGCTACAAAGCAAACAATTGCAGTCAGAAGAATCAGAGGGGCACTCAAGCCGTCAATTCCCATAAAATAATCAATTTTAACATCGCCAAGAAGTGGTAAACCAGTAACTTCAATCCACCTGAATTTTTCTACAAACTGAAAGCTTTCAATATTGTTGATACCGGCAAGTGCATTGTTATAATTCATATAAATTACAATTGCCAAAATCAATTGCAGAAAAGTTAAGAATACGGTTACCCACTTAAACAATAAGTGAGACACTTCTTTGCTTTTTTCATCTTTACCGGTTGGGATAATCGCTATTATTATCATACCCAATATCGGTAAAAAAGTTATCCATGTAAGAGGTCCAGCCCCTAATATATCAAACATCAATCCTCCGGAACCATTTATTTAATACTTAATTTCTATCTATTTCAAAAAAATTTTCAATTTTCAATTTTCAATCAATTTTGTTATCATTTATCTGTTTTTATATACTTAAAAAATAAAACTAACTCACAACTCTAAACTCTAAACTATTTACTATCAACTGTTGACTAACGACTTTCGACTTATATAAAATAATAAACTAAAAAGATAATGCCCAACAGCACCATCACGACATAACTTTGCACTCTACCTGTTTGAACCTTACGGAACATAGCACCGAAGACCGCAGTAGCATTAGCCACTAGATTTACAAGTCCATCAATTACGATATTATCAAAATGACCGATAAAGTAACCGAAGCCGCGTGTGAACCATGCAGTAAGGTTAATAATACCGTCAATAATTTTGTTGTCGAACAAAGCTGAAACTTTTGCTATACCGACAGTCCCGTTAATCGCAGTTGCCTGATAAATCTCATCGAAGTACCATTTATGCAAACTACCATTATAAAGTTTACCCATTTGCTTTGCAATGTTGTCAGCACTGAATATCTTGAACTGGTATATCAAGAATGATATAAAAATACCAAGTCCTGCAATTATCAGGGATAAAATCATTGCAGGAATATGAGCGGCATGCATTTGTTCTTCAAATTTATTAGCTCCATGATGAGTCCCATGGTGAACAGTTAAATTAGATTTACTGACTTCTGATTTCTGACTTCTGACTTCTGATTTTAAAATTCCGTCTGCTGTCTGCTGTCTGCCGTCTGCTTCAAGATAAGGATTATGACTATCATCATAAGGCATTAGGAATTTGTGCTGATACTCTGCAGGTACAGCCGTCCTTGGTGCTGGCATTGCTTTAGCATACCATCCAGCATTTGAATCAAATGGATTTGGAGAATAGAAAATCCAAAATGATAATAAAGATAACACAATCAATGGAAAAACAATTACAAATTTATTTTCTTTTGTATGAGTAGCTATCGAAGTTTTATGTTCACCGTGAAAAGCTAAGATTGTTAGCCGAAGCATATAAAATGCAGTCATACCTGCGGCACTGAATCCCATAATAGGTATTAACCAGTTAATGCCACCGGTTAATTGAGCAAAAGCAAGAGTCCCTGCAAGTATTCCGTCTTTTGATAGAAAACCTGATGTAAATGGGACACCTGAAATTGCTAATGTAACAATTAAGAATGTCAGATAAGTCAGAGGCATGGTTTTTCGTAACCCACCCATATTTCTGATGTCCTGAGGGTCAGTGTGGTGGTCGTTTGCATGATGCATTGATATATGCATTGCATGAATCACCGAACCTGAAGCAAGGAATAATGCACCTTTGAACCAGGCATGAGTCATTAAGTGAAAGAATCCTGTTGACCATGAGCAGACACCGATGGACATAACCATATAGCCAAGTTGACTAACAGTTGAGTAAGCCAATACTTTTTTAAAATCATTTTGTGTCAGAGCTATTGTTGCGGCAAGAAATGCTGTAAATGCACCAACATAAGCAATGAAAGTTAATGCATCTGCTGTTAGCATCGGGAATACTCTTGCAACGAGATAAACACCGGCAGCGACCATAGTCGCAGCATGAATTAATGCACTTACGGGTGTTGGACCTTCCATAGCATCAGGCAACCAAACATGTAAAGGAAACTGTGCTGATTTACCAATAGCACCGCAGAAAATTAGAATTCCGGCAACTGTCAAAACTGTTCCACTGTTAAAAGGAAGAATATTTGCTGCTATACCACTAAAGATATCATCAAACATGAATGAACCAAAGGTAAAGTACATCATCAAAATTCCAATTAAAAAGCCAAGGTCACCAATTCTGTTGGTTAGGAATGCCTTCTTACCTGCATTTGCTGCGGAATCTTTTTCACACCAGAAACCAATCAATAGGTATGAGCTAAGTCCTACAAGCTCCCAAAATATATACATAAATAACAGGTTGTTACATATTACAATTCCAAGCATGGAGAAAGTGAAAATACCTAGATATGAGAAATATCTTGTGTACCTTTTATCTCCGTGCATGTATTCGATGGAAAACATGTGTACCAAAAAGCTGATAACCATTACAACCATTAGCATCAAAGCGGCTAAGTTGTCAATACCGATTCCGACATTAATATTAATGTTACCCAGATTGAACCAAGTAAATTTCATCTGGATCATTTTAATGTCAGCATAAGTAACCAGTTTTGAATAACAGACAATAGCGGCAAGGACTAAGTCAATACCTAATATTGAAGTTCCAATATATGCACTGGGCTTACCTATCCTTTTTCCGAAAAATAACAGAATCGCGAAGCTGAGCAAAGGCAGCAACAGTATAATCCACGATAATGTTAGTAATGTTTCAAATGACATAATTTTATTTTATTTTATTTTTTATAATTCTTTTCACTTTTCACTATTAGTTTTTAACTAATCAGTCTCTCATTTTATCTACTTCATCAACATTTACATGTTTGAAATTTTGGTAAATATTCAAAATTATGGCTAAAGCAACCGCCGCTTCTGCAGCAGCTAAGATAATAACAAAAATTGCCGCAATCTGACCGTTAATATTTATCCCGCCAAATCTCGAAAATGCCAGAAAGTTAATATTTGCTGAGTTTAATACCAACTCCAGTCCCATGAGAACCAATATTGCATTCTTTCTTGTAATGATAGCATACAACCCTAAGCAAAAAAGTATTGCACTAACTACCAGATATTCATTTAATCCAATCATAATCTATCTCTTAACAATTTTCAATTTCCAATTTCCAATTTTAAAATCAATTTCCAATTTTCAATTTTCAAAATTTCATCCTTCGACAAGCTCAGGATGACATGGTTTAAATTTAATTTATTTTCTACGAGCAATAAGAACAGCTCCAACTATTGCAATCAATAACAGAACAGATGCAACTTCGAAAGCCAGTAAATAATCTGTCATCAGGGCATTCCCGATTGGAGTTATTGTGCTTTTGACTTCAGGAACTTCTTTCATAACCCACTTGACATTACCGTAGATTATAAGTAATGTAATGCCGATAATGGCTGTAGCCAACAGAGCAAAACCCTTTTGTATTTTATTAGTCACACCCTCTTTAACATCCGCTCCTGTTATTTTTGTAGTCAGCATCACACCGAATATAATCAGTACAAGGATACCTCCGATGTAAATCATAATCTGTGTAATTGCCAAGAAGTCAGCGTTTAAAAGAACGTAAAATCCTGCAACTCCAAAAAATGTAAACAACAATGCAAATGCCGCATATATTATTTTTTTAGAAAATACAACCACTGCGGCAGAAATTAGAATCATTACCGCAAAGCCGTAAAAAACTATTGGTATTAAGTAATCCATATTTTTTATATCACTTTAATATTAATATTCATATCTATAAGAACACACCCTACCCCTCTCGAGAGGGAATATTAATTTTCTGCTTTAGGTTCAGATTCAGTTTTTGCTTTTGCATCAGCATCTGCTTTGGCTTTAGCGGCGGCTTCAGCTGCTTTCTTCTTTTTCTGTTCCTCCTGATAAACTGCCAACTGAGCCTGTTTTTCTTTTCTATCTTCCTCACTCATATTCACAAAAGTATAATGAAGCTCTTTTCTTGTAAATGCAGAGTATTCAAACTCAGTTGTCATATTAATTGCATTTGTAGGGCATGGTTCCGTGCAAAGCCCACAGAAACAGCACTTGGCAAAATCAATTTTATAATCCGTCACCCACAAATTTCTTTTGTCACCATTTTTCAAAGGTGGTGTTAATCCCGGGACTGCTCTTAAACTTTCAACAGTAATGCAATTAACCGGACATGCTTTAGTACATCTCAAGCATGCATCACACAAATCAGGGTCAAGATATAATCTATTCCTTGCATTTGGCGGTATCGGATACCTCTCATTAGGATACTGAACTGTAACATTTCTGGCGAATAAATGTATCAGTGTTAGCCGAAGCCCCACCAATACAGTGTAAACACCAAGCCACATATTTTTAAAATAATTCAACATATTTATCTTATCATAATTAATATTTCACAAAATTTTCATTTGAGCATTACGAAAAGTCCTACTGCAAAAAAGCAAATGAATGCCCATGGTAACAAGACTTTCCAGCTCAGATACATTAACTGGTCAACTCTTAATCTCGGTAATGTCCACCTTAACCAGATTGAAAGAAAAACCCAGAAAAATGCTTTTAAAATAAACCAAACAGGTTGCATCCACCAGTAATTCAGAAAATCTCCGAATGGGGAATTCCAGCCACCAAAGAATAATAGTGTCAGTATTGCCGCAACAATAAACATATTAGCGTATTCGGCAAAGAAGAACATTGCAAATTTCATTCCGCTGTATTCAGTATGATAACCGGCAACAATTTCTGATTCACCTTCGGGAATATCAAAAGGAGTTCTATTGGTCTCTGCCAATGTAGAAATCAAATAAATCAAACCTAAACCAAGAGTGAAAGGTATAACAAAAATCTTTGCCCAAGGTCCTGGTCCGCCAAATATGTACCAATTCCAGAACCAGCCGCTCTGCCCATCGCTTATAACATTTAAATTTAAAGACCCCGATAAAGCTGCGACTGACAATATAGCCATAGCGGCAGGGATTTCATAACTTACAATCTGGGCTGCAGAACGCATTGCTCCAAGCAAAGAATATTTATTATTCGATGCCCAGCCACCCATGACCAATCCTACTATACCTAAAGAACTGATAGCAAAAACATAGAACAGTCCTAACTCAATTCCTGATGGAAGAAAATATGGACTGAAAGGAATAACGGCAAATCCTGCGAAAGCGGCAGCGAACATTAGGAATGGTGCTAAATTAAATAGCGGCTTATCAGCGGCATCGGGTGTAATATCTTCCTTTTGTAAAAGTTTTACCACTTCTGCAACCGGCTGCATTGTACCTTTCCATCCTGTTCTCATTGGTCCGAGACGTTCCTGAACAAATGACGCTATTTTCAATTCGCCTAAGATAGCTATTAATGCATAGATAACTACGAATACCAATGGTAAAACGACAATTACCAGAGCCGCTATCCAAGGGTTTCCTATCAACATATTTACAAAATTCTGTTCCATTTTATCTTATATTTATTTCTCTATATTCATTTCAATTTCAAAACACACCCCTACCCCTCTTAAGAGGGGATAATAAGGGATTATCGGTCAACTTCACCAAGAACAATATCAATACTTCCCAAAATCATAATCAGGTCTGCGAACATATACCCTTTTGATATTTCAGGAAGGACCGAAAGATTCACAAAACTTGTTGACCTGCATTTTACTCTTTCAGGATTATTCTTTCCTTCGCTTACAATGTAAAATCCTAATTCACCTTTTGGATTTTCTGCTTTGCTGTAAATTTCTCCCTTCGGAGGACGTACTTTTTTGGGAAATCCTTCCTTTATATCACCTTCCATTGGCATCTGATTAATTGCCTGTTCGATTATATTACAGCTTTGCTCAATTTCTCTGTATCTGACAATGTTCCTGTCCCAGCAATCTCCGACAGTCCCAACTTCCCCTTTTCCAACCTGAACTTCGAAGTCAAACCGGTCATATATTGAGTATGGCTCTACCTTTCTCAAATCGTAAGGAACTCCTGAACCTCTGAGCATAGGACCAGTACAGCCATAATTAATACCAACATCTGCTGGTAAAACTCCCACATTAGCAGTTCTGTCAACAAATATTTTATTGAGTAATAATAAGTTCAGAATTTCAGGATTAGTTTTCCGTGCCTGCTTGATTGCGGCTAAAACATCTTCTTTAAATGTAGGATAAACATCAGCAGCCATTCCTCCAACACGGAAATAATTATAAAGCAATCTTCCTCCCGAAAGCTTTTCGAGAATTGCAAGAATCATTTCCCTGTCGCGGAATAGCCATAGTAATGGTGTGAATGCTCCGGCATCCAATCCGAATGTCGCTATCGCAATCTGATGATTAGCAATTCTGTTTAACTCGGATACAATCACTCTTAAATACTCAACTTTATCGGAAACTTTTATCCCCATCATCTTCTCAACACCCATAACAAAGGGCCACTCGTTATTCATTGATGAGATATAATCCAACCTGTCTATATATGGAGTAACCATCGGATATTCCATTTTCTCACAATGTTTTTCAAAACATCTGTGCAAGTATCCGACATGAGGAACAACATCAGTTACAATTTCCCCGTCCAACTCTACTTCAAGACGTAAAACACCATGTGTGGAAGGATGCTGAGGACCAACATTCAACCTCATACGGTCAGAATCAAGCTGGCTATAATCTAATTCTATTTTTCTTTTCTCACCCACAATTATAATTCCATTATCATTTATTTATTTCACTTTTATTTTCTATTTTCAATGTCAGTCGTAACAACTGACACAACAAAACTAATTCCAAATTCCTAATTTAGTAAGGAACTTTCATACCATGATATTCTTCAGGAGTTACGTAATCTTTCCTTAATGGATGACCTTCCCAGTCATAAGGATTTAATATCCTTATCAGATTATGATGTCCTTCGAATTCAATGCCCATGAGGTCCCAAGCTTCTCTTTCGAGCCAGTCAGAAGTTCTCCAAAGGTTTTCCAATGTTGGAATTTTGGGATTGTTCTTTGGAACAATCACCTTAAGAGCAATTCTGTGCTTATGCTTCATTGACGAAAAAATATAGACTGCTCCAAGATTTTCACCAAGGTCTAAAGCTATCAGGTCAACCAAATAGTCAAAATCAAATTCTTCTTTATCTCTCATGTATTGAGCAATTTTAAACAGTTCAGAACCATTAACTATTATGAACGGGTCTGAGGGTGCATCTGCCTTTAATTCGATAACAGCATCAGCAAACTGCTCTTTTAACTTATCATATATTTCTTGTGCCTGCATAATCTAAATTTTATTATTAAATATTAAATATTTGACTGGTAATTAAGTCCCAGTTTTCTATCTTCTTCGGCTATTCTTTTTCTCTTATTAAAAATGGCTTCATGTTTAATCTTTTTTTGTAGAAGAATCATACCTTCTTCCAATGCTTCCGGTCTTGGAGGACAACCCGGTACATAAACATCAACAGGAATAATTCTGTCAACTCCCTTAAGTACATGGTAACCATGCTCCCAGTAAGGTCCACCGCAATTTGAGCATGAACCCATAGATATGACATATTTCGGTTCGGACATTTGTTCATAAAGCCGTTTGATTCTTTCAGCCATTTTGAGTGTTACAGTACCTGAAATTATAATGAAATCTGCTTGTCTTGGACTTGTTCTTGGTATAGTACCAAATCTCATAAAGTCGAAGTGAGGAGCATTTACAGCCATGAACTCGATAGCACAGCATGCAAGACCAAATTGCAAATACCAATCTGATTTGGAGCGTCCCCAGTTCAAAATATCTTCAACAGTACCAAGTGCAAAACCACCACCCTCGTAAGGGTCATTCAATCTATTTAATAATCCCATATAAATATCCTAATTTATTATCTTATTCAGCAAAATGTTGTTTTCTTTCCAATACCAAATCCTTAAGCGAAGGTATGTATGGTTTTGGCTTTTCCCATTCAATATCACCTTTAGCCCAGACATAAGCAAGACCGACAAGCAGAATCAATACAAAAACTACCATCTCGATAAATGCAAACCAGCCAAGTTGTTTGAAGACAACTGCCCATGGCAAAAGAAAAACTACTTCAACATCGAAAAGCAGGAATACAAGAGCTACAACATAAAATCGAATGTTGAACTTAATCCAGGGACTGCCTGAGATTAGCTCTTCACCGCATTCATAGGTTGATTGTTTAACCGGGTTGGGATGGTGTGGTCTGATGATAGCCGCAGTAATAAGCCCGAGGGCTACAAATACGAAACCAACTATTAAAAACAACAGTACAATTCCAAAATCACTTAACATATCTTACCAAAATTTATTACCAATTATTTTATATTTTTCTTTATTTAAAATATTTAAGTTGGCAATTTAAAAAAACCAAATTGATTTTTTTAATAAAAAATCACTTTTTGTAACCTTATGTAAAAAAATTAATTTTTTTGCAATTATTATTAGTTTTGGCTAAATTCGATTAATTCTTTCGTATAAACACTGTTATATAAAAATCAATTTCTTTTTACAAAATTATTCAGTTGAGCTTGAGAAGACAAATAGTAAAATAGTTGATAATTTTCAATTTTTCGATTATCATTCAAATAATCATTAATAGATTTCAATTAATTATTTATATTTTTATAATGTAAAAATAAATTAATTCCGAGGGGTTCGGAGTCAATCCATACATTATTCATATTAAGACCGGCTTCTTCAGCAAGTCGTAATAAGTGTTCCTTGTCCCTGTAGTTCAAATGCCAGTTCATTAACTCCATATATGCTTTTGAAGGATTTGAAGGGCTGAAATTACCAATTACAATTTCGGCATTTTCTTTTAGAAAATTAACATATCTTTTTAGCAATCTTACGAAAATTTTGTCTTCGAAATAATCGAAAAGACCACCAGACCAAATCAGGTCATATTTTTTATCGGTTGTGAATTTCAGGGCATTTTTATTGATAAAATTGACTTTGTTTATACATCCGTCAAGAATTGTTTTTGCATACTCAATAGCTCTGATATCGAATTCAACACAATCAAATTGAACTCTGGCATCAGGGTATTTTACGAAATATTCCTGAATATCGCGGCATGGACCGCTGGCGATGTTGAGGGTTGAAATGTTTGATATAACTTTTATTTTTTCGATTTCTCTATGAAAACAATCAATTCTACCTCTCAAGGCATCTAATCCTTTTAAGTTTGAACCATATTGATCCCATTTGTAATAATTTCTATTGATTTTTCGTGTATACAGTTTATCAATTAGATCAAAATCACCGGGATATCCATACGGTTGGGTATAAACATGCCCCTGTAAAGTTTTAACTGTAATTGTATCAGCAAATGCATTATAAATTAGTTTCATTTGTTCATCAGAGATATTGTTTTTTTGTATATCCTTATAAATTTGATTCATTAATTCATTAAATTTTTCCCACTCACATACTTCCGGTCCACCAGCTTCAACATATTTCTTGATTATTTCAACATAAGTATCAACCACATTATCTGACTTAGTCATCATTCATCTCATTTATAGTATAAAAACACAATTATCGTTTTTATACCCTTTCTCTTACTGTCAGAATCACAGATTTTCGCTGATTAAGCAGTATTGCAGATTTTTTCTTTTCTGTGCCATCTTTAAATCTTTGTTAATCTGTGTATAACAAAAAAGGGCATTTTCACAGTTGCACTACCTTGAGGTACTGGTATACCCTGAATAGATACAAAGGAAAACGCCCCCAATCGGGAGCGTGCCTCTTTCTACGTATCTATTCAATTAAAAATTACCAGGTTTCAAGGTAGAACGCAGTAAGACAACGCTTACAAATATATTTTCAAATTAATTTAAACGGTGACCTCCAATTCTAAAGTTTTTGTTCTTATTTTCGGTATCCGTTTATTTTCAATTTTATATGATTCCAAATGAAATTCAATAGCTTCTTTAATTAATTCCCTGACTTCTTCTTCAGTATCGGCAACAGCGACACAACCGGGTAAATCAGGAACATAAGCTCCATATGCATTCTGTCCTTTTTCAATAATGATAGTATATTTCATGGTTTATCTCCTTATTTCAATTTTGCTTGTTTTAATACACTAATTATAGTTCCTTTTGGCATATCAGTTGATAATTTTCCTGCAATCGTTACAGTTCCTTTTTTAACAGGATGCTTGAATTGCCGGTGGCTACCTTTTATTCTATCAAGATACCAACCATCAGTCTCAATTATATCTATAAGTTCTTTGACTTTCATAGAATGATTTTTATTATATTTCTTATTTATCTTTCAATCTCTTATATTCAAGAATTTGACTGATTGTTTCATGAGTACTTTTCAAAATTAATTCTATTCTCTTGTCTTTTGGAATATCCTTAATTTTTTCATATACCGCTTCTTTCATCTCCCAGACTTCATATTGGGCTTTAGATATCGTCGCTTCCATAATTTATTTTTCAAAAAAATCAATAATTATTTCTTTCTTTTCGGGAGAGTCGACCGCAAAGAGAAAATTTATTACCGAAGTATCTAAATATATTTTTAGTTTCCTTTCCATAAGCCAAAAATAATTAAAATTGTTAGAAGTGCAAAAAACTATTTGAAATAGCGCATGTTATAATCATCTAACGTTACTATTAGAGAGGAAAAATGTTTTCCTCCTTTCTCCATTTTCCTGTCTGTTTTCTGCAGTCTGCGAATTAAAGACAAATAATCTTAACCAATATAAATATTAGCAATCAAACTACTAAGGAGAATTTTATCAACCAATTAAAATACCAGAACGAACAATCTCATTATAAAATCCTGAAATGTCTTGACTTCTATCAATTAGAACCGGTTCAATTCTTACATCAATATCAATTCGGAGTTTCCATAGCAATTGAACGGTTTGCATATAATCACTTTTAAGATTATTCACAACAACAGCAATGTCTATATCGCTGAACTCCTTTGCATAACCTTTTACATGGGAACCAAAAAGATAGACATTATCAAAATCAACATACCTGCTTACAAGTTCTTTATAATCTTTAGCAATATTTATAACATTTGTTTTATCCATTCGTGCATTTCTTTGGTTTTTGCTAAAATATCAATACATTTTTCTTCGCTCAAATATGCTCTGATTTGCTCTTTGTATTTCGGATATCGTGATTCAACATTCATTGGTTCAAGTTCGTTAATAAATGAATTCTTGTTTTCATCCATTAATTCTACTAAATTTGTTTTAGATATTAAAAACCCAAGATTGTGAGTATAAGGAACAACTTCATTATAAATTTTGGTATAGAGAGCTTTCAGAATCTTTTCAATGGATTGATGACACATAAATCCGACATAAAGAAATCTTTTGGTGCGAAACATTGCATCTGCAGTTTCCAAGTCATATTCTGATATTTCTACCCAATATTTAATATTTTCTGTCATATTTACAAAAATACAAAGAATAATTCAGATATTTTTCAATTTCTCAGCCCTGAAGGACAGGGTTAGTATCTATCTCCCTTTTCCTTCCTCCATTTTCCTGTCTGCAGTCTGCTGTCTGCGAATTAAAGACAAATAATCTCTACCAAAATGAAGATTGGTAATAATACAATCAATGAGAACTTAATCATATATCCAAAGAAACTCGGCATTGGGACTCCTTCGCTTTCTGCTATGGCTTTGACCATAAAGTTTGGTCCGTTACCAATATAGGTCATTGAGCCAAAAAATACTGAACCGACGGATATTGCTTTTAAAACAATTTCAGGAATATCAGCAACTTTGTTTGCAAATGTAAAAAATGTTTTCTGTAATTCTGGATTTTTTGCTAAAGAATGAAAAGTAACAGCAGTTGGGGTATTATCCAGAAATGATGATAAAGCTCCAGATGCGTAATAAAATAAAGTTGTAGAGTTGATTCCCAATGATTTACCATTGATTTCCAAAAATGCTAAACACGGAACCATCGTTATGAAAATTCCAAGAAATAAGTATGCAACTTCAATTATTGGATGCCAGTTGAAATTGTTTGACTCCCTGACTTTCTTCGTTGTAAATTTTAAAGATAGAAATGTCATTAATAAAAATATAATTTCACGAAGATAAGAACTGTAATGACCTGCTTTTATAAATGGCAAAACATTTGGATTTATAAATGCAACTGCTAAAACAACGCCCAAAAGCCAAACAAAATTTAAATTTCCACGAATTCTTATAGGGACTTTTTCCTCGATTGAGTAATCAAAAATATCTTCATTCCGAAAATGATAGGTGTCATAAAGGAAATAGATAACAATTAAAAGGAAATTTGCAATTAACCATTCCGGAAACAGATGGAAGAACCATTCAAATGGTGCTCCTCGTAAATACATCATAAACAGGGGAGGGTCTCCTAATGGTGTAAGCAGTCCCCCGCAATTTGCTACAATGGCTATAAAAAATAAAATAGTGTGTACTTTGTATTTTCTGTTTTTGTTCGCCTGAATTATTGGTCTGATTAGAAGCATTGCCGCACCGGTTGTGCCCATTAGTGAAGCAAGAACTGCACCTATAATCAAAATAATAGTGTTGGTTTTTGGTGTCGGACTAATAGTGCCGTCAACAAAAATTCCTCCTGAAATTACAAATAAGGCACCAAGGAGAATGATAAAAGGGATATAATCAAAGAGCATGGTATGTTCGAGTTCATGTGTCATTCCGACTGATACCAACCAAATGGCAGTTGGAATACCAAGAACCAAAGCCACTAACAATTTATTTTTGTTTGACTCCCAGAAATGATTTGCAAACAAAGGAAGCATCGCAATGGAACCAAGCATTAAAACAAAAGGTACCATTGAATAAATAGGAATATTAATTTCATGAATCATATAAATTTCCGTAACATTGTAATAAATATCGTTAAAATTAACAATTTTATTGATTTTGAACAAAGATTATATTATAAATAATTTTTATATAACCTTATTATATTTGATTGATTGAAAAAATGAATTTTAATATAGAAATAAAGATTGCAGAAATATTATAATTCATCTATTATTGTTAGAATGTCGTCTTCCCAACTGATAACAGGATATTCGACAATTCTTCCAAGCTCATTTCCTTCCAATAAAATGATAAGGGTAGGCACTTTTTCAATTACAAATTTTTCGGATTCATTTGTCGGTTCTTTTTTTTCACGGTCAACACCGTAAAGAATAACATCATCAGTTTTGTATTCAATCGTTTTCAACAGTTTAAAGAAAATCGGAACGCCTTTTTCGGAATCGGAACACCAATTTGCAGAAACCATGATAAATGAAATTTTCTTCGAAGAAATTATTTTTTTAATTTTTTGAGCTTTCTGCATATCTACAATATAATTTTTTGCTTCATAATCTTTCCATCCTGCCTGGTTTTTCCAATCACTCCAAGACATTTTTCCTACAAGAGGTATAGTTTTTTTCTGAACTACTTTCTCTTTATCGCAATCACAACAGCCAATAAATGAAATAACTATTGTTATTAGAATTAACTTGTTTATCAATTTCTGAATCATCAACATACCCTTTAATTTGTTAAATAAATAATTTTCTTGATTATGCTATATACTGATTTTTCTGTGAAAATCGAGAACTTGCAAAGGTAAATACCTCCAGGCAAATTTTGATTCTGAATATTCCATTTAATGCTTTGTCTGGCAGATGAAGGAGAACCATCATAAAGGCAAGTAACCTCTTTCCCCAATATGTCGTATATTTTAACAGTTATGAAACTCATTGATTCTATTTCAAAATCTATATGTATTTCTTCATTTGTCGGGTTCGGTGTAGGTTCGAATATTTTAAATCGGAGATTATTATCTTTGACAGATATTGGTTCAAACACTTTAATATAATTGACTTTTGTTTCTGTGGATTCTTCATTGGCTCTTTTGACTTTTAAGCTGACTGTATAAGTACCCGATGTTTGATAAACATTAATAGGATTTTGCGATTTATGTGTAGCGCCGTTGCCAAAGTCCCAGTCCCAAGTGTCCGGATTGCCAATCGAAGCGTCAGTGAAATTAACGATAAGAGGAGCTTCTCCTTCTGTTGTATCGGCAATGAAATCAGCTTTCAATTCATTAACTCCTTTCACGAAAATATAGCCGTATTTGGTTTTACTGTCGCTGTCAATACCATCGGAAACTGTCAAAGTAACATTGTAGGTTCCGGGTTTTTGATAAATATAAACCGGATGGGGAGTAGTATGTTTTCCACCGTCTCCGAAATCCCAATTCCATTGAGACGGATTGCCTTCGGATAAATCTGTAAAAGTTGTAGAGAATGGAGCATCTCCGGTAATTACATTAGCTTTGAAATCTACATCGAATTTTATTCCGCCGTTATCGGTTTTCAGGATTGTGCCATCACCACCGACAGCCCAACCGATATTTTTATTTATTAATCTCATTCCCCAAAGATTGTATCTTGACTCAGGCACTTGTACTTTCCATGTTTGTCCACCATCTGTGGAATTGATAATGCCATCCTGACCTGCAGCCCATCCATTTTTTTTATCAACAAATTGGATGGAAGTAAAAAAGCCATTAATTGGATTAAGCTGTGGAAACCAATCTTTGCCACCGTTTGTCGTTCTGAGAATTTTTGGTTCGTGTCTAGATAAAGCCCACCCTATACTTAGGTCGAGGAAAAAAATGTCATAGAAAGTTCCATTGCTTCCGGTTTCGAGTTTTTGCCAAGTCTTGCCTCCATCAACAGTCTTAATTATTGTTCCGTTAGCACCGCAAGCCCAACCAACAGTCTCGTTAATAAAAAAAATACTTTTACTTACAGTGTGATTTGCGGAATCCTGAAAATACCAATTATCACCCCCGTTTTCTGTATGTATAATACCGAGTGTTCCGGTTGCCCATCCAAGGCTTTTATTAACAAAGCAAATTGAATTTATGAATTCATTCAAGTACATGTCAGCATCCTTAATAGACCATCTGCCACCCGCATCGGTTGTTTTCCTTATCCTGCCGTTATCGCCTGCAATCCATCCGTTAAGATCATCTATAAAACTGATACTTAGAAGCCAGCTTCCAACATTTGCATCTTGCTCAATCCAATTTTCTCCACCATCTGTTGTTCTTAATATCAATCCACCATCACCGACTACCCAACCACTTAAAGAATCAACAAAACAGACATCGTACAAAAATTTATTAGTACCGGAATTTTGTTTATACCAGCCGTTTTTTGAGTGCAATTGCAAGAATAAAGCTAAAAATAGTATAATATATAAAATCTTTTTCACAATTTCCGTTTTATGATTTAATTCAACTTATTAAATTACAAAATACATTAATAATTATATCTAAAAAAAATTTCTTCTGTTCATAAACATAATCATTTCAATGAATATTGTAACTTTTTATATTATATAACGTAATATTTCAATACTGATTACGTTAATTTATTTTTTAAATCTAAATAAAGGAAACATTATGAACAACAGAATGACTTTTTTGCTATTATTATTTTTACTTGCAGGAATTATTGAAGCAAAAGAAGCACGACTACTTAGATACCCAAATACATCGAAGTCACAAATTGTTTTTACATACGGTGGCGATTTATACACAGTTCCGATTCAAGGTGGATTAGCAAGAAGAATAACGGTCTCTGAAGGAATTGAGATATTCCCAAGATTTTCTCCTGATGGAAAGACAATTGCTTTTTCCGGGGAACATGATGGAAATCGTGAAGTTTTTACAATGCCGACAGAAGGTGGGACACCACAAAGGTTGACATACAGCATGGATATTCAGGGATTACCCGACAGGATGGGTCCTGATAAAATAATTATGCAATGGACTACAGACGGACAAAATATAGTTTACAGAAGCAGACAGGAAAGCTGGAATGCCTGGGTAGGTAAGTTATATAACATTAATGTAAAAGGTGGATTGCCTTACGAGTACCCACTGCCAAAGTCTGGATTTGCCTCTTTAAATGAGGATGGTAGCAAGATTGCTTATAACAGGGTTTTTCGTGAGTTCCGAACTTGGAAAAGATATAGGGGAGGGCAAGCTGATGATATTTGGATTTATGATTTTAAATCTCAGGAATTGCAGAATATAACGCAAAATTCAGCTCAGGATATTATTCCAATGTGGTATAAGAATAAGATTTATTATATCTCCGACAGGGACCATTTCCTGAATATATTTGTGTATGATATAAATACAAAACAAACAAAAAAAATCACTAATTTCGATAAATATGATGTCAAGTTCCCTTCGCTTGGTGCCGAACATATAGCATTTGAGAATGGTGGATATATTTATCTCTTAAATTTGCAAACCGAGCAATTTGAAAAAGTAAATATTGAAATATCGGAAGATTTTCCGTGGGTACGTAGCAAGCTTGAGAATGTGAAGGAAAGTATATCTTCATGGAATATTTCACCGGATGGTAAAAGAGGATTATTTTCAGCAAGAGGGGACATATTTACTGTCCCAGCTTCAAAAGGGAAGATTGTAAATCTTACGAAAACAAGCGGTGTACACGATAGGAATCCCGAATGGTCACCCGACGGCAAATGGATTGCATTTATCAGCGATGACGGTTTAAAAAATGAAATTTTTATTAGCGATGCAAACGGGAAAAATATAATTCAATTGACAGATAGCAGTAAATCATATCTATGGGAATTGAAATGGTCTCCGGACAGTAAGAAGATATTGTTTTCGGACAAAGCCATGAAATTATTTTACATTGATATTGCAACAAAGCAGATAAAAGAAATTGTAAAATCGAAAATATGGGAGATACAGGATTACAGTTGGTCTCCTGACAGCAAATGGATAGCTTATTCGGATTTCATCAATAATTTCTGGTCGCAAATATATCTGTATTCTTTGGCAAATGGTAAATCATATAAAATTTCCGATGAATTTTTTGAGAGTGCCAATCCTGTTTTTTCTTCTGACGGGAAATATATATTTTTCTTATCAACGCGAAAATTCAAACCAAAAGTTGGCAATTTCGAATGGAATTATAGTTATGAAAATGAAGCAAACATCTTTGGATTGACATTGCAGGATACACTAGGTACTCCATTTGCTTTTGAAAATGACACCGTTGCCATTAAACAGGATGAGAAAGCCGAGAAGAAAGAAGATAAAGCAAAAAGTAAGAAGGATAAAACTGAAGAAACAGAGTACATAATTAAAATTGATATAGACAATATTCAGAGCAGATTGTTCGAAATTCCTGTAAAATCTGCTGCCTATCAGCGATTAGCAACTTGTACCAATGGTAAGTTGTATTATACGCGTGAGGGAAAACTTTGGTCTTACGACATAAAAAAGAAGGATGAATCTCAGGTTGGAGATTTCAATTCGTTTGAGTTTTCGGCTGATGGCGAAATGATTATTTATGGAAAAGACAAAGAATATTTCATTACGGATTTGAATTCTTCGGTTAAATCGGGGGATGGAAAATTGGATTTATCTGAGATGGAAATCATGATTGACAGAAGTGAAGAGTGGACTGAAATATTCAATGAGAGCTGGAGGCAAATGCGGGATTTCTTTTACGACCCGAATATGCACGGAGTTGATTGGAATTCAATCAAAACCAAGTATTCTGAATTAGTGCCTTATGTTGTTCACAGACATGATTTGACTTATATTATAGGCGAGATGATTGGTGAACTGAATTGTGGGCATTCATACGTTGGAGATGGTGAAATGCCTGAAATATCAGGTGTTGGTATTGGTTTGCTTGGGGCTGATTTTGAATTTGATGAAAAAACGGGTGCTTATAAAATCAAGAAAATCTTAAAGGGAAGGAATTGGGAGGAAGATACACGTTCTCCGTTGACTGAGCCGGGGATAAGGATTAGTGAAGGTGACTATTTGTTTGCAGTTGACGGTATAAGATTGAGCAAATATACGACACCATATACGGTATTGAACGGCAAGGCAAACAGGTTTGTTTCGCTGACTGTGAGTTCTAAGCCAAACGAAACTGATGTAAAAGATTATTTTGTGAAGACTATTGGTTCTGAAAGCGGATTGAGATATTTCAATTGGGTTGAAGAGAATCGTTTGAAAGTGGATAAAGCGACTAATGGACGTGTGGGTTATATTCATATTCCTGATATGAGTATGGATGGTTTGAATGAGTTTGTGAAGTATTTTTATCCACAGGTGAGGAAGGAAGCTCTTATCGTTGATGACAGGTATAATGGTGGTGGTAATGTATCGCCAATGATTATTGAGAGGTTACGAAGAATATTATTGGTCGCTAAGCATGCAAGGAATCAGGAAGATGTAATGACAAATCCTGATGCTGTTATGACCGGACCTATAGTTTGTTTGTTGAATGAAATTTCTGCTTCAGATGGTGATTTATTTCCATATCAATTTAAGAAGGCGGGGATTGGAACTTTAATTGGTAAGAGGAGTTGGGGTGGTGTTATTGGTATAAGGGGTTCACTGCCGTTTCTTGACGGGAGTTACCTTTATAAACCTGAGTTTGCAAACTTTGGTGCTGATGGTTCTTGGGTATTGGAAGGTGTAGGAATGCAACCGGATATTGAAATTGATAATCACCCGGGTAAAGAGTATAATGGGATTGATGAACAATTGAACAAAGCGATAGAAGTGATTTTGGAACAAATTAAATCGAATCCAAAACCACAAATACCTAAAGTTCCTAATTATCCGGACAAGAGCAAATAAACTTTTAATTAAGATTTAAGATAAAGCATTTAAAATAATTAGTATTTTAAATGGAGATAGTCAAAACCGCAAAGTATTTTTCAATGCTTGCGGTTTTTTTAAATATTATTTTTATAATTTGAATAAAATTTATAACTTATATTTTCGTAAAATAATAAATTAAATAATCTTTAGTGATTAAAAATTTTCGAGTAATAAAAAGAGGTAAATATGAAGATAAAACTTATACATATAATGTTAATTGTATCTTTTTTAGGGATATTGCTTTCTTCATGTGATGAAGCTACAAAACCAAACGGCAATAACCACAATAATAATGGTGAAGAACCTATTATCACAAATGTTACAAACAATCCAACTTATGCCGGGTATCCTTTAACAATTAGCGGTTCAAAGTTCGGTTTTCCGTATGATGACATTCATGTTACTATCAATGGGACAGAAGTGGAAAGATATATATATTGGTCATATAATCAAATCATCATCATATTGCCGAATAATGCCAGTACAGGTAAATTGGTTGTTGTCGTTAATGGAAAAAGTTCAAATGAAGTCAACTTAACAATAAATTCAGCTTCAACAGAGAATGCTCCGATAATCAAGGGTTTTGATACGGATAAACCTTTTCCCAGAAAAAATGTCGGTATCGAGGGTTCAAATTTTGGTGAAGGACAAAATGGGAATTTTATTACAATTAATGGTGTTTTAGTATCAAAGTATATAAGCTGGAAAGATAAGAAAATTGTTGTTGAAGTACCTACAGGAGCGACTACTGGCAATGTTTTTGTTTATGTAAACGGGCAAAAATCGAATGGGATGAATTTGGAGGTTCAGACCGATGCTATCTTACTTGAACAGGTATTGATTCAGAGTGGAAAGTTTATGATGGGTGCGGATGACGAATTATCGGGTTATAGCGACCCAAAACATCCGGTTATGGTAACAAAACCATTCTATATTTCAAAGTATGAAATCAGTCAGGGGGTTTGGGATAAGGTTTCTTCAACATCTCATAACAGCTACAATGTTGGTGCAAATAACCCCGTGGAAAGAGTATCCTGGTTGAATTGTTGTAAGTTTTGTAATGAGTTGTCTGTAAGAGAGGGATTTGAACCGGTATATACGATTTCAGGTGAAACTGTTACTGCAAACTGGGATGCTAATGGTTACAGGTTGCCAACTGAGGCAGAATGGGAATTGGCTGCACGTGCAGGCAGCGATTGGAGATATGGCAAAGGTAAGGACGGAGGCAATGGTGTTGTCAGCACGATGGCTTGGCATAACGAAAATGCGGGAAATAAGACACATGAAATTGGTTCGAAAGAAGCGAATTATTATGGTTTGCATGATATGTTGGGTAATGTAAAGGAATGGTGCTGGGATTGGTTCGATGCTTTTTATTATGCAGAATCAAAAGACAGTCTTGACCCTAAAGGTCCTTCTACCAGTCAGGATGGTGGAAAATCTTTAAGGGGTGGGTCTTATACTGAGGATAAACTTAAGACTACATGTTCTTACCGATGGGGAGAACAGCATCTGACTGAATCAGAGTATTATATTGGATTCAGGGTTGCGAGGAATGCGAGGTAGGTTCTTTAGTGCTTTAGTTTTTTAGTACTTTAGTACTTTAGTATTATAGTTCTTTAGTAACTGAGTGCTTAAGTAGAATTAAATAGGTGAAGAAGGTTATAAATTGATAAGTTGGTTCCATTGCTACGCAATTCTGAGTTGGTAATGGAGAAGTATAGTTATAAACTTGCCATCTCTAACTGGATTAAGAAAAAAGCATTGATTTGAAATGATAAATTGAATTGAACAATAAATTTTTTTTTGAGGAAAGATATGATTAAGAGAATTTTTTTATTGACTTTTTGCTTATTGAGTTTAAGTGTGGTTTTGTTTTTGTCGTGTGATGACAATCCTGTGAAACCACCCGATGATAATAAAAAGGAGGTAAAAATACCTGAATTAATTCAGATTGAACCTGTAACAGGAGTAGCCGGACAGCAAATCAGTCTGGCAGGCAGGAATTTTGGTGCAAGTCGTGGTGCGAGTCATGTACTTTTTGGTGAAATAAAACCCGAAACCGGGGATTATATTTCATGGAATGACAGTTTGATTAATTTGAAAATACCTGCAATGGCATTGACCGGCTATGTTAAAGTTGTTATTGTTTATACTGATTCGACAGTCATATCAAATGGGATTTATTTTTCAATTGGTACAATTTTACAGCCACCATTCATTAGCAGAATTAAACCTGATAAGGCATACGAGGGGGATTCTGTTACATTGGATGGTTCGAATTTTCTAAATCAAAGGGATACAAATTTTATAAAATTTCACGGAAAGAATTTGGCGAATTTGGATTATGTTTCATGGACGGGTTCAAAGATTGTATTTAGAGTTCCAATGGGTAGCACAGCTGCTTTAGGTAAGGTACAGGTGGTTGTGCGTGGAGCGCCAAGTAATGAGTTTAATTTTACCGTACTGCAAAAAGCAGTTATTGAGCCACCGGTGATTGATTATATTAGTCCAACAACGGCTAAGGTTGGTGATACGATTAAGATTTATGGTTCGGAGTTTTCGGATAACCGGAAGAATCACGAGGGATATGCTGTGGTTGGCGGAGTGGAAGTTAAGGATGATAATAGTTTTATAGATTGGAAGAACGATTTGATATTGGTGAAAGTTCCGCAGGGTGCTCAGACGGGGAAGTTGTATGTATATAAGGATGGTTTGAAGAGTAATGAGGTTGACTTTACTTTGGGGACGGTAGAGGAGAAGTTGCCGGAGATAACGACTTTTTCGGCGTTTGATGTAAAGATTAATGAGTTTGTTGATATTATTGGCAAGAATTTGGGAGCAAATCAGGGGACGAATAGTTTTGTGTATTTTGGAGGGACAAAGTTGTTGAGGTCGAGAATTAGTAGCTGGACAAACACTAAGATCACAATTCAAATACCTGAAGATGCAACTCCGAAAGTTTACGAAATATATGTATCTGTTGACGGGAAGGAGAGCAATAAGAAAAATATTAATGTTTTTGAAACAACCAAGACTTATTTGCTGGAGACGGTGTTGATTAAAGCAGGGAAGTTTACTATGGGAACAAGCGGTGATGATATGTGGGCAAGTCCGGCACATGAGGTAACACTGACGAGGGATTTTTACATGAGTATTTATGAGGTAACGCAGGAGAAGTATCAGGAGGTAGCGAGTACGTGGCCAAATTATTTGCCGGATGATACGGGACCGAATAAGCCGGCTAATCTTACAAAATGGATAGATATTGTAAAATGGTGCAATTCGGCATCGAAGAAAGATGGTTTGCAGGAGTGCTATACGATAAATGGCGAGGAGGCGACATGTGATTTCAGTAAGAATGGGTATAGATTACCTACTGAAGCTGAGTGGGAGTATGCCTGCAGGGCAGGAACAACAGGGGATGTTAACTTCAGTACAGGGAATTTGGAGGATTATGCTTGGGTTAAGAATAATTCTGGGAATAAGCAGAATAATGTTGGGCAGAAATTGCCGAATGCCTGGGGGCTTTATGATATGTACGGAAATGCGGCGGAATGGTGCTGGGATTGGCTGGATGTTTATTCGGATTCACCGGAAACAGACCCCAAGGGACCAAAGGATTTTGAAGGAAATGGGAAGGTAATACGAGGCGGAAGTATGTTTGCAACTAATGAAGAGACAACGTCGTGGTCGAGGTTAGATGTTCATCCTGATATTCAGGACAGGAAAGTAGGGTTCAGGGTTGTTAGGAATAAATAGGTATTTAGGGGATTAGGTGTTTAGTGCTATAGTTTTTTAGTGCTATTGTGCTAAAGTAAGATTGTTTTGTTGGTAATAAATGATATTGATTGTTGAGAGTTTTTGAATTGAAAATGATAATCTTCAAGCGATTGTGCTGGAAGAAAAAGTATGTTTTATATATGAAATTTGACAAGAGTTTATGAAAAATGCATCTTTGATGAAATTAAGTATTACAGGTGCTCAGTTTTATGCTTATCATGGTGTTAAAAATGAGGAGCAGCAATTGGGTGGCAAGTATGAAGTTGACCTTGAAATGTATTACGATGCAACACATGCCATAATCAATGATGATGTAAATTTGGCATTGAATTATGAAGAAGCATTTTTTTGTATTGAAGAAGTTATTGCTGGCGAAAATTACAATTTGATTGAAACATTGGCGAGGGAAATTTTGAATATGTTGATGGAAAAGTTTCCTGATTTGCAAAAGGCAAAAGTCAGAGTAAGAAAAATGGGTGTTCCAATAAGAAGAATAGTCAAATATATAGAAGCAGAACAGACGATTTCGAGAAATGAATAAATAGCCGTTTAAAGAAGTAATAAACATATATGAGCATTTTGCATTAGTTGAAAGTGAAAGACCACACAGAAGAACTTGAAAGTCAGGATTATGTTTTTGTAGTTTTGTCTGTTGGTTCAAACCTTGGTAAAAGGCGACACAACATTAGTGCGGCTTTAAGACTATTGAAGGAGAGCAATATTTTGGAAGACATTCAAAGTTCATCTTTTTACAGAACAGAACCGGTTGGTAATAAGGAGCAAAGATGGTTCGTGAATGCCGCATTTACTGGTACAACCAAGTTGCCTTTGGATAATTTGATTCAACTTTGCAAAAGTATCGAATATTCACTCGGCAGACGTTCACGTGAAAAATGGGCAGAGAGGGAAATTGATATTGACATAATTTTTTATGGTGATAAAATCTTTGAAAGTCCGATGATTACTATTCCACATTCGAGGATGCATGAACGCAAATTTGTACTTGAACCTATAGCTGAAATTGCCGGTGATGCAATACATCCTATATTTAATAAAACAATAAATCAGTTACTATCTGAATGCCAAGATTCCTCTATCGTTAGCCGTGATGCCGAAACTAACAATTTCTAATTTCTATTTTTCTAATTTCTATTATTCTATTTTCTAATCCCGTGGTCGCTGTGGGGTTCGAACCCACGACCTTCCGCGTGTGAGGCGGACGCTCTGGACCAACTGAGCTAAGCAACCTTTAAATTTTTCAAAATTACAAAAACTGTGTATATGTTTTGACACATTTATTTATATTTTTGTTAAAAACACACTTTTTCTTAACAAAATGTTCTTTTAATGAAATTTTAATACAATTTTATAGTTATTAACTACGTTTTGGTACAATATTGGCTGTACATTATTCAATAATATATATTATGTAAATTAATTTGAAAGAATTTTATTGTGCAGTTATTTAAATTTGAATTACTTAAAGGATTATTATAGAATAACTTCTACCTGTTATTTTAAAATCAGTGAGCATTTGACAATTGTCAGATGAAAAAATGATTTCCGAAAGTTAAATTTCGGGATTTTTCGTATTTATTGTTTTATAAATTTGGTTATTCATTGGGTAGAGGTTTAAAAATAATTTTCAATTTAAAGTTTTCTATTTTCAGACGAATTAGTTTGAAAATAAAAATACTTTCTATTAGCATGTTGTTTTTACTCGGCATTTTGCCGGGTATAAGCCAAACCGGAGGATTTAATTTTCCTTTAACCAATTTGATTTTTTCTAGTAGCTCGTCAATATCTCCATCTATGTTTTTTCAATCTTTGCTGCTATATAATTCTCCTTTTTGGTTCATGTTCGGAGTGCAAACACCTTTCGATTCAAGTTCAAATGATTCTACTGGTACGGATGCTTCGATGATGAAGCGAAACAATATGTACAGATTTTCGGGTGAACATCCAAGAACTCTGACAAATTTTAAGTATCGTCCTAAAGGAATTTATGATGAGACATGGGTGGATACGAGTGGTGTGAGTGCAGAAAGTAAATTGTTCTTGGATTCATTTCTATTAACTTATCCTTTTCAAATGAGTATAGACCAATACCTTGAAATTAGGAAGAAACAACTTCAAAGCAGAATGTGGGACAGTCTGCTTGCCAGATATGATTTAAAGCAGGCATTGAGTGGAGGTGACTTGGCAAGGTTAATAAGCCAGTCAACCGGCCTTTCGATACCGATACCACCGAATCCTGTGATTGGGATTTTTGGAAAACCTCAGATTAATATTAATGTAAGTGGTGAAGTTAATTTGAAAGTCGGTTGGAGATGGGACAGCCAGAACTTAGGAACGGTTTCGGCTTTCGGTCAGACTCAATCTACGCCAATATTCAGTCAGGATATAAGGGTTAATGTTTCAGGTGGTATTGGAGATAAATTGAAGTTGAAGACAGATTGGAATACAAGACGACAATTTGAATTTGACAATACTTTTAAGATTGGTTATGAGGGTGAGGATGATGAAATTATTAAGCTCATTCAATTGGGAAATGTGTCATTGCCAATACCATCAACGTTGATTGGCGGTGGCGAAGCATTGTTTGGTGTGCGTTCCGATTTCCAGTTTGGACCGCTGTATTTAAAAACCATATTTTCGCAAAGGAGAGGCGAAAGAAAATTTATCAATGTAACAGGTGGGCTAAGCTCCATGCCTTTTGACATTCGTGCATATGATTATGCTAAAAATCACTTTTTTGTTGATGAGATTTATAAACCAATTTATAAGGAGTACTTTAAATATTCGACTCCGACACCACCGGGAAATGATTCAGCGAAGTTTTACCGTATTAAGGAAATTGAAGTATGGGAATCAACAAATGACATAAAGAAGGGTGCTGTTTCTGCTGTTGGTGTGGCTTACTCCGATTTACACAGAATTCAGACATTGCAGGGTCAAAAATACCCGGCAGCCATGAAACAAAATCCTATCGAAGCCGGTAAGGTTGAAAGAGGATATTTCTTGAAGTTAGATTCGACGCGATACAGAGTGGATTTGAATTTGGGTACACTGCATATTTTAAGTTTAAGAACCGACAGGTTTTATGCCGTATCGTACAGAATTGAGGGTGCAAATAATGCTACCGAACAGGATGACTGGTACTACGGAAGTTTGAGTTCACAGCAGAGCGAGAAGGATACAGTAATTTTAAAGCTGGTTTACAGACCAAACATGCAACCCGGTTTCAAAACCCTTTGGAGCAGGCAAATGAAAAATATTTATTCCATTAATGCATCTTCCATTGATGTTAACAATACGAAAATAGGGATGTGGTATATAAATCAGAATAATGACTCAAGCGATGTTTTGCCGGGTGCTCCTGATAAGCTTGTAACGATTTTTGGTGTTGACCAGGTGAACAGCAGTGGTTCGGCACCACCTGACGGATTGTTTGATTTACGGCATCCTTTTTTCAGTGCTGAGTATGGTGAGATTACTTTTCCGAGTGTCAGACCTTTTGATTCAGGGCTTGTGGATTATTTCACAAAGCAGGGTACACCGGAAATTGCTGGTCAATACATGTATTCTGACATTTACGATACTACTTATGACGTTGCACGGAGAAATACAGGTCGGGACAGGTTTGTTATTACAGGTGAGGTATCAGGAAGAGCAACGAACAGAATTTTTCTTGGAGCGTATAATCTGGCACCGAATAGCGTTAAGGTAACACTTGACGGAGTGCCATTGAGAGAATATGAGGATTATGTTATTGACTATTATGCGGGGCAGTTGACAATCAGGAATCCGAGAGCGTCATTGCCGAATGCAAATTTGAAAGTCGAATATGAGGCGAGAGATGTTTTCAATATCTCTACAAGAACATTAGCAGGAATTCGGGGTGATTATCAATTGCTGAAAAAGAGGGGAGTGGACAGTAAGCTGGGCTTTACATTGATGCATTATGACCAATCGGCTTTGATTGACAGGGTGAGGTTAGGTGAAGAGCCGGTATCGAATACAATGATTGGATTGGATGGTAATTTGGATATGGATGCACCGTGGCTGACAAAAGCTTTGGATTATCTCCCGTTCTATGATACGAAAGTTGCATCTTCTCTTCAATTTAGAAGCGAGTGGGCTTTGACTTTGCCTGAACCAAACAAACGTAAATCGGAAGTTGAATCGGACAATAACGAGCCGGTTGTTTACATTGACGATTTTGAGGGGGCTCAAAAGTATATCCCATTAGGATTGACTGCGGCACAGTGGACACACAGCAGTCAGCCATTGGACAGTTTGATTGGTTTGAATGATACTGTCAGGTCTTTGCATAGAGGAAAGGCATTTTGGTATCAGTATTTTATTCCGAAAATTCCTATTAAGGAAGTGTATCCAAATAAAGATGTGCCTGCCGGGAGGTCGAATTTAAGTCCGTTGTTTATTGATTTTGATGCAGATATGAGGGGTATTTACAACAAGAATCCATTGTTCCTCGATACTGTAAACCGGGAGTTCAATCCCACGGCAGATTTGAGTTGGTCAAGTGACCCGAACAACAGACAGAAAATATGGGGAGGAATGACAAGGTTGTTCTCATCTTTCAATACGAATTTTGATACAGAGAATATTGATTACATTGAAATTATGATGAAGATAGAGAAATGGGAGCAGGGGACAAAGATGTATGTTAATCTGGGGCAAATAAGCGAGGATATTATACCGAACGGTAAACTCGATACCGAGGACGGTATAACGGATGCTAATCCTGTCCCTAATAATATAATTGATTTGGGTGAAGATTTGGGTATTGACGGATTGAGCAATCAGAGAGAGAAGATAGAAGCGAATTATCCATACCCACTGAATCTTGAAGATGACCCTGCAAGAGATGATTATAAATTCAATTTTAACAAAGACGATATTGACAGAACATCAGTTGATTTTAACAAATATAATAATTTTGAAGGAAATGCTACGGTATCTGAATCAGGTCAGTTTCCTGATACCGAGATCTTGAATATTAACAATGGTCAAACCCTTTCACTCGATAACAGCTATTTTGAATATGAAGTGAATTTACTTCCGATACCTGAACAAAATCCTCAAATTGCAGGTGGAAATCCTGATGCAGGCTGGTTTTTATATAGAATTCCAATCAGAAAACCAAATAAAATGGTTGGTAATCCTTTGTATTCAAATATCCAATATATACGTGTTTGGTTCAAGGGTGGGGACTTTAAGGCAATGATAGCTGATTGGAGATTGGTTGGTTCTCAGTGGCAAAGGATAAGCAATTTTCAATCGAATGTTAGCGACAAAGACAGCATAATGCAAATATCCTTTGTGAACAGGGAAGAAAACAGCGGACCACCTGATTATTATTCGATGCCTCCGGGAGTTAGAGCACCAAGAAACCTAACTAATCCTGACCCGACACAGGATTTAAGATTGAATGAGCAGTCAATCTCGATTAGTGTCAAGAATCTCAGGTATGGTGATGAAAGAATGGCAGTGAGGATTTTCAGACCAATGGATATTTTCTTTTATAAGAAGTTGAAGTTTTTTGTTCATGGAGATGGTTCTATGCCGGATAATATGGTGAGAGGAGCTAACCCTAAAGCTTATGCCTTTTTAAGATTTGGAACTGATTCGTCAAACTATTATGAATACCGAAGACCTCTTACGCGAGGATGGCAAAACATTGAAATCGTTATGTCCCAATTGACTGCGATTAAGCAAATAAGGGATTCAATGAATATAACCGAAAGAGTGGTTTATCCCGTTCCTGGAGATGCTTTGGCGATGTTTGCAGTGAAGGGAAATCCTGTTTTAACAAGGGTACAATTTTTTGGCTTAGGAGTATCAAATCCTGCAGAGCAGTATCCGAATGAACTTTCGACGACTGTATGGGTGGATGAGTTGAGGTTGCTGAGTCCGGAAGCAAGTTCTGATTGGGCAGGTTTGGCGAGTGCAAGCGTGAAACTGGCTGATTTGGGTGCTATTAATGCTTCTTTTGCTCATACGAAACCTAATTTTCACCGTCTTGAGGAAAGGTTCGGAGACAGAATATCTAATACTAACTGGTCTGTGAATATGCAGGGTAGCTTGGAAAAGTTCGCACCAAAGAGTTTTGCAGCGATGAGATTGCCAATTACTTATACGCATGCAGAGATATTACAAGACCCAGAGTTTGTAGCTAATAGCGATATTAATTTGAGCGAGGCAGCGGAACGTTCACGATTTGAAGCATACCAACAAGCGATAAGGAATGGGATGACTCAATCTGAAGCACAAAAGATAGCCGGGATTAGAGAAAAAGAAACAATTACAAGGTCTCAGACATTAAAAATCAGCGATGGTTGGGCTTTAACAGGTGTTAAGCTCGGATTACCGGTAAAATACTGGCTTATTGATGATACATTTAATAAACTTACAGTGGGATATTCATATTCTCAGAACTATGAGCGGTCACCGGTAGTTGAAAAAAGGTTCAATTGGATGTGGAAGCTCAATACCGCATACTCAGTGCAAATAAGTGATTTTCTCTCACTTCAACCGTTAGGTAGTATTGACAGTATTGATTTTTTTCAGGATTATAAGAAATGGAAAATAAATTTACTCCCTTCAAATTTTTCGGCAAATCTCGATATGCAAAGAAGCAGAACGACTGAAAAGTCAAGATACCTTGATTTTGCAAGTCCTGTATTTCGTGATTTTTCTGCTACAAGAGGTGCGCAATTTTCTTGGAAAATCAGTGAAGGTGGGCTTTTGAGTCCATCATTTGATTATAATGTTTCGACATCAAGTTCGCTTGTATCTTATGAACTGAATGAGTTGGGAAGACAAAGAACAGGAAGGGAATTAGCCGATAAAATTTTATTTAACAATGGTTTGTTAGATTTAGGGCTTGATTTTAATCACAATCAAACGGTTACTCTGAACTTCAAGCCAAACCTGCCATTAGGTACTGTTCGAAAGTATTTCGATATGACAGGTTCTTATATTTCGAATTATACATGGACTAATCCTTTGCAAACAGACCCTTCAATAAAAGATGTTGTAAAGAATGCAAGTTATAATGCAACAATGAGGTTTTCAACAGGTGTGAAACTAAAAGAACTGGGAGAATATTTGTTTGGTGCACCAAGTTCTAAGATGGTAGCAATGAGTAAACCACAGGATACGAGTTCAAGCGCTTTAGGTGGGTATTTCAAGGATGCTATGATGGTACTTAAAACGATATTCCTGGATTATGACAAAGTGCAAATCGAAGTGAATCAAGGTAATTCATCGTTGAATCCCGGGGTGTTCGGTGGTACAGGAGTTTCCAACTTTTGGGCAAGGGGGTTGACAGGCAGAGAGAGCATCAATAGTTTTGGACCGAGTTTTGCTTATCAGATGGGTTTGGTTAGTAGTCCACACGGTAGCTTTGGTTTTGCCCCATCGTCGAGTTTTCCGTTTTTTACATTTGAAACTGAAGACGGATTGAGACCACCAAATGCAATTTTACCGGAAAATTACAATCAGAAAACAGGATTAAAGCTGAACACGACAAGACCTTTGTGGCCCGGAGCTACCTTGGAATTGAACTGGAGTACTGATTTTGCGTATAATAAAACGCAAACAGTTGAAACAGATGGACTTGGTAATCCAAGATATACAAATGTTATAGCCAATGAATCTTTCAACAGAACGTATTTATCCTTACCATCAGTATTTTGGGTAGATGTTTTCAATAATAATATCGAACATGTAATAGAATTATACGAACAAAGAAAAAAGGAAATGTTCCCCGGTGGAATTGATTCGGCAAACGTTACTCCGCAACAGAATCAGCAGATGTTGAATGCTCTTACGGAATCATTCCATGAGGGATTGCAAGCGTTTAGTATATCATCGGGCAAAGTCGGGAAGTTTTTACCCTCGGTTAATTGGACGATAAAATGGCAGGGAATTGAACGTTGGCAGATGTGGGGTGGTTTGGTCAAAACAGCAAACATCGAACATAAATACACCTCAATTTACACTGAAAATACACTCATTAATGATAATGGAAGACAGACACAAAGCCAACAGGTTCAAATAGGATTTCAGCCATTATTCGGACTTACTATGTCATTCGATGAAAAGAAACTAAACGGAATACTGACAGCAACATTGAAGTATTCAACAACTACAGGTTATCAGCTGAATTCGGCAAACCGTTCTACAATTGCAAGAAGTTCAACTGATGAAATTCAGGCACAGGCAAGTTATACAATGAAGGGATTTGAGTGGGATTTACTCGGATTGAAACTGCAAAATGATGTCGAAGCAAGTTTTACGGCAACTTACCAGTCGAGTGACCGTTCAACTTATGACATTGTCCTCACCGGGAGTAATGGAAAAGACGGCAGGGTTCTTGACGGGAATTCGAAAATTATCATTGAACCACGTGTACGTTACAACATGAGTAACAGAGTTACTGCCGCTTTTTTTGTTCGTTATGAAGGAACTTTCACGGAAGGAGCGGCTCAACCGGGATTTACTTCAACACAGGTTGGTTTGGATATTAGGATTTCAATAGCAGGTGGTAGGTAAATAAAAAAAAACTGAAATTTAAAAAATAGAAAGTTGAAAAAGTAAGGAGTAAACTACTTGTTTGATTTTTAGATGTTTGAGAATTTTGGTAAATTTGAATTTTTATAATTTAAACAATCAGAATTTAGTAATGAATTTATATAAGGAAATTTTATGAATAAAATAGTGGAAGCAAGGTTTCTTGCTCCTGATGTAAAACTTTTTAAGATTACTGCGCCAAAGATAGCTGAAAAACGCAAACCCGGGCAGTTTATCATTTTACGAGTACATAAAAACGGTGAAAGAATACCTTTGACAATAGCTGATTCAAGTAACGAAGATGGTACAATTACAATAATTGTACAGGGAATTGGAAAAACGACAAAGCATTTAAATACATTAGAAGCAGGTGATGAAATTGTTGATTTGGTAGGTCCTTTAGGTAAAGCATCTCATATAGAAAATTTTGGAACTGCAGTAAGCATCGGTGGCGGCGTCGGTACTGCTATAGCATTTCCTACAGCCAAAGGTTTGAAGGAAGCAGGAAATCATGTTATTAGCATTATTGGTGGTAGAACAAAAGAATTTGTAATCCTTGAAAACGAAATGAAAACAGTATGTGATGAAGTGTATCCGACTACTGATGACGGTTCATATGGTTTTCACGGCTTCGTTACTCAAAAGCTGCAACAGCTACTCGATGAAGGAAGGAAAATAGATTTCGTATTGGCTATTGGTCCTATACCAATGATGAAAGCCGTTGCTGAAGTTACCCGACCATACGGAATACAAACCGTCGTGAGTTTGAATCCAATTATGGTTGACGGTACCGGAATGAGTGGTGGATGCAGGGCTTTGGTTGACGACAGAGTAGTTTTTGGTCGTGTTGACGGACATGAATTCGATGCTCACAAAGTTGACTTTTCGGATCTAACAAAAAGGAACAGAATGTATTTGTTTCAGGAAAAACAGTCTTTGGAGGAAATTGAGCATAAATGCAAACTCAATGCAAAAAT
>Ga0172369_10000292_pt1 | contig 74049 bp, 65 predicted proteins | sample LakKiv25m_FD_114539 | JGI IMG/M metagenome (GOLD analysis project Ga0172369, IMG submission 114539) | Freshwater microbial communities from Kabuno Bay, South-Kivu, Congo - kab_022012_11.25m | ecosystem: Environmental > Aquatic > Freshwater > Lake | place: Democratic Republic of the Congo... | reverse complement strand
GGGCGGACGAGATTCGGGTCGCCCACGCTAATTTCGCGCAGACCGGGGATGTTAATTTCCACGTTGAAGTGACCGCTGTTAGCGACAATTGCGCCGTCTTTCATCACTTCAAAATCATGTGTGTCAATTACGTTTAAGTCGCCGGTGACGGTGCAGAAGATGTCGCCGACTTTGGCGGCGTCTAACATTGGCATCACTTGGTAGCCATCCATTGCGGCTTCGAGTGCCTTCAACGGGTCCACTTCCGTCACAATGACATGCGCGCCCATGCCATGCGCGCGCAGCGCAAGTCCGCGCCCACACCAGCCGTAGCCAGCGACTACAAAGGTCTTGCCAGCCAGCAAAACGTTGGTGGCGCGGATAATTCCATCCAGTGTGGATTGTCCCGTGCCGTAGCGGTTATCAAACATGTGTTTGGTGAGCGCGTCATTGACGGCAATGACGGGGAATTTCAGCACGCCGTCTTTTTCCATCGCCTTTAAGCGGATGACGCCCGTGGTGGTTTCTTCCGTGCCGCCGACAACATTCTTCAACATTTGCTTGCGTTCTTCTTCTTTCAAAGACTTTGCCCACGCGGCAAGAGAGGGTTCAAGTTTTTCAAAGCGTCCCATCTCAATGAAGAAGAGGGAGGAGACGAGGTCTGCGCCGTCATCTTGCGTCATGTTGGGTTTGTGTTCCAACGCGGCGCGGATGTGTTTGAAGTAGGTGGTTTTATCTTCGCCCTTGATGGCAAAGACGGGAATTTCGTAGTTGTTCACCAACGCGGCGGCGACATCATCTTGCGTGGAGAGGGGGTTGGAAGCCGTGAGGACAATATCCGCGCCGCCTTCGTGCAGAGTCCGCATCAGGTTGGCGGTTTCGGTGGTGACGTGCAAACAGCAGGAAAGGCGCATTCCTTTCAGCGGTTTTTCTTTTGCAAAGCGTTCGCGGATGGAACGCAGCACGGGCATTTCGCGCTCCGCCCACTCAATGCGGCGGCGTCCGCCTTCGGCTTGCTCAATGTCTTTAATATCGTAACTGCTCATGTATTAACTCCTTGATTGTAGATGACTAGAAATTAGAGATTAGAGATTAGAGGACTAGAGACTAGCCATCTATTTACCTAATCATCTATTTGACTAACGAATCCAACTTGCCGCCGTCATCAAAATGTTGGCGGAAGCGTTGAATAAATTCCTGTTTTGTATAACCGTGATTCTGCGTGCCGCGTTGTTCAAGGCAATAGACCGCGCTGAGCGAGCCAATTTCGCCGCAGAGTTTCCAATCAAAACCGTGAGCATAACCCGATAAAAATCCGCCGCGAAACGCATCGCCCACGCCGGTGGGGTCCACAATTTCTTTTTCGGGAACGGTGGGGATGTGAACCGTCTCCGCGCCGGAGTATAAATCTGCGCCGTCTTTGCCGCGCGTGATGACCAGCGTTTTGACATGCTCCAAAATTTGGTCCAAACTCCAATCGGTTTTTTTGGAGATGAGTCCAAACTCATAATCATTGCAGAAGAGGAACTCCGCGCCTTCCATATCTCGGGCGAGTTCTTTGCCTTCCAATCTTAATACCTGTTGGCTGGGGTCGTATAAATACGGAATGCCCAACTCGCGGCATTCGGCGGGGAATTTCATCATCGCGTCCGGCGCGGAGGGAGAGACAATCACGAGGTCGGGCTTTTTCTCCAAATCCTTCAGCGACTGCGTAGCAGAGTAGCCCATTGCGCCCGGATAGAACGAGGCAATTTGCGCGGAGGCTTGGTCGGTGGTGGCGAAGAATGAAGCGGTGAACACGCCGGGAACGACCTTCATCAGCGAAGTATCCACGCCTTTGGAGTCGAGCCATGCGCGGTAATCGCCAAAGTCCTCGCCAACGGTTGCCATCACGCGCGGCTTCTCGCCGAGCAGCGCCATCGTATACGCAATGTTGGGCGCAATGCCGCCGCGCTGTTTGGACATGCCATCCACCAGAAAGGAAAGGCTGATGGAAGCCAACCGCTCCGGCAAAATTTGTTCTTTGAACAAGCCGGGGAAGGTCATCAAATAATCGTAAGCGACAGAACCAGTGAGAAGAATATCCATGTGTATGATTTACTCGCAGAAAAATGCGCGCTCCTCAGAGCGCGCTGGATTTTGTAACGGGCGTGAGTTTATCACGGCGCAAGGCGATTGTCTAGAAATTTTAAGATTTTGTTCGCCGTTGCGAATCGTTCTATAAAAACGGGTTATAAAATCGGCTGTGATTAATCCAAACGGAGACGGATATTGCCGCCAAAAAGATGAGGATGGAAATAAGAATGGCGGCGTAATCTAATCCGGTTAGTTTTTTTGCCGCGTACCAGGTGCGCGTTTTGCCTTTGGCAAAACCGCGCAAGTCCATTGCGTTGCTGATGACTTCGATTCTATCCAGCGAGGAGAAGATGAGCGGGATGACGATGAGCAGGGAATTTTTGAAGCGGTCGAAAAACTTCGCCTTGTTGGAAAGTTCCAGCCCGCGCGCTTGTTGCGCCAGCGAGATGTCGCGGTAATCTCTTTGCACGTCTGGAAAATATCGCAATGTGAGCGCCACCGCGAAAGCGGCTTTGTAATTTACGCCCACGCCGTTTAGCGCGGAGGCAAATTCACTGGGGTTTGTGGTCAGTAAAAAAATAATTCCAAACGGCACAACCGACAAATATTTGAAAAATTTTGTGGTCTGGTAAAACGCTTGTTCCCAAGTGAGTTGGTAGCCGCCGTAAATGGGGAAGATGTTATGCCGCGTTCCGTAAATAAGCACGCCTTGTTCGGGCGCAAAGAAAAAGGAGATGACGGCGTTGGTGAGGACAAAAACTAGAACGTATAAAACCATTAGCCGAATTTGAGAAAATTGAATTTGAGCGGCGCGCAAGACCGCCAGCGCAAACAACGTCACCGCGAGGATGACGCGCAGGTCGTAGGAAAACATGATGGCAAAGGTTAGCAGTAAAAAGCAAATGAGTTTCGTCAGCCCGGAAAGGCGGTGAATGGGCGTATTGGCTGAATTGTAAGAAAAGAGTTTTGCTTTTGCGTTCATCGTCTTTTGACGCGCCTTTCATAGTCAATGAAGCCCTGCACAAAATTTGTCGCGTTTTCAATGCCCGCCATGCTCGCCAGATGAAACAGCGAGGTTTCTTTTAGGTTGGCTTTATGGATGACGCTTTCGTCCGTTAAAACGGAGGAGGCGGGCGCGTCTGCAATTTTTTCTCCGCCTGCCAGCACAATGGCGCGCGGCGCGTATTCCAGCATGAGGTGCATGTCGTGCGTAATCATCAAAATGGTCAGCCCAATTTTGTGCAACTCCACTAAAAATTCCATAATCTCGGTGTAGTGGCGAAAGTCTTGTCCGGCGGTGGGTTCGTCTAAGATGAGAATTTTTGGGTCGAGAACCAAAATGGAGGCGATGGTCACGCGCTTTTTTTGTCCATAACTGAGCGCGGAGATGGGCCAGGCTTTGAAGGGCGCAAGCCCGCAGATTTTCAAAATTTTTTCTACCCGCTCCGCAATTTGTTCTTCGGGAAGGTTTCGCAGTCGCAGCCCTAGCGCTACTTCGTCATAAATCATTGGCTTGGAAATCATCTGATTGGGGTTTTGCATCACCAGCCCAATTAATTCGGCGCGTTCTTTAATGCTCTTGTCGCGCAGGTCTTCGCTTTGATAGCGCATCGCGCCGCTGTCCGGTTTTTCAAACCCGCAGAGCAATTTAGACAGGGTGGATTTTCCCGCGCCGTTTTTGCCGACAATGGCGACCATTTCGCCTTGTTGAATTTCAATATTGATGTCGTTCAAAATGCGGCGGACGCCATCGTAAGAAAAATTTAGATGTTCTATGCTTAGGATGCGCGGCGCGGCGCTTTTTTTCTCTTCGGCGGGCATGGCGCGATACCAAACGTTTAACGCCTCGCGGGAAAGTTCCGTTTGCAAAGTGGAGATGTAGCCCGGCTGCATGGCGCTGGTGACGGGAATGCCCGCGTACTTTAATGCGGTGATGTATAACGGCTCGCGGATGCCGTTCTCGGTCAGCGTGGCAGAGGAGACTAAATCGTGCGGGTTCATGTCCGCGATGATTCTGCCGTCGTGGAAGACGATGACTCTATCCACGTCGCAATGCAGAACGTCTTCCAAACGGTGTTCAATGATGATGACGGTTTTTTGCGATTGGTTGTGAATCTCGTCAATGATTTCAATGGCAGTCTTGCCAGTGGCGGGGTCTAGGTTGGCGAGCGGCTCATCGAAGAGCAAAATATCCACGTCGTCAATCATCACGCCTGCCAGCGAGACGCGCTGTTTTTGTCCGCCAGAAAGTTCAAACGGAGAAGAGCCTAGCCAATTTTGCATATCCACCATCTGCGCTGTTTTTTGAACGCGCGCGCGCATTTCAGATTGTGGAATATTGTCATTTTCCAGCGCAAAGGCAATATCTTCTCCGGCGGTTAAGCCCACAAATTGACCGTCCGCGTCTTGCAAGACCGTGCCGACTATTTTGGATAAATTAAAAATATTTTGTTCTTTGGTTTCCAGCCCGTTAATTTTGAGGCTGCCCTCAATTTCGCCTTTGTAGGCAAATGGAATGAGACCGTTGAGACAATGCCCCAGCGTGCTTTTTCCGCTGCCGCTGGGTCCAACAATCAGAATTTTTTCGCCGCGATAAATTTTCAAGTTAATATCGCGCAGGGTTGGCTCCGCTTGGCTGTAATATTGAAACGAAAAGTTTTGAAACTCAATGATGGGTTCTTTATTCATGGCAGTTCCGCAGATTATAAACGGAATATGGGTAAAGAAAACGGAGCAAGCCTTTGGACTTGCTCCGCAATCAGACCAAACGGGCGGAAATTTACTGCTTGCTCAAACTTCCCTTTTTCGTGCGGGTGGCGGCGTAAGCAATTAGCAACAGCGTGCCAATGACGCCCGCGCTGATGGCGTTCATCACGGCGGCGGTAATGCCCTGCGTAAAGACCAAGTTGGCGGGTTCTTGGTAGATGAGAATATCCAACACCGGCGCAACAACAATCCAGGCAATGGCGTTGCCAATGATTTGAATCACGTTAAACGTGATGATGTCTTTGGTCTTGAATTCGCCCGCTTCCACGTTGGTGCGCTTGAAGGCAAAACCAAAGATAAAGCCAGAAACGCCGCTGGCGATGACCCAGCTCCACCACGGAGAACCGTATTGAATCGCATCGCTCAACGCATGACCAATAAAGGCAATTAACGCGCCCGCAATCGGTCCAAACAGCGTTGCGAAAAATGCGCTTAATCCGTAAGCGGTTTGAAAACTTGTTTCAGGCACAGGCGAAGGAACTTTAACGTACATAAACAGCAGCGCAAAAATAGCGGCGCCAAGACCTGTGGCGACAATCGTTCTGGTATTGACCTTGAAATAATCGTTCATGCTCTACTCTCCTTGTGTGAAAAAAAATTTTGACAAACAAACTCTATTTTACAACTTTTTTCAAATTTACATCAAAAGGCGGATAAACAACCCCGTTCTCGGTGACAATGGCGCTAATCAATCGGTTCGGAGTTACGTCAAACGCCGGGTTGCGGGCTTTTGCGTTTTTGGGCGCAACCGCCTCGCCCTCAAACTGCAACCCTAATACCTCGGCGGAGTTGCGCTCTTCAATTGGAATTAAATCCCCGCTCGCCAGCGACAAATCAATGGTGGAAGTCGGCACAACCGAATAGGCGGGCGCGCCGTTATCATGCGCCGCAAGCGCCAGCATATACGTTCCAATTTTATTTGCCACGTCTCCATTTGCCGTCACTCTATCCGCGCCAAAAAAAACCTTTTGCGCCTTGCCCGCCTTAAGAAAATGCCCCGACATATTATCGCTGATGATTTCATACGGAATGCCGTACTGCTCCAACTCCCAAGCCGTCAGGCGCGCTCCTTGCAAACGCGGGCGGGTTTCATCCACCAGCACATGAATTTTCTTGCCTTGCTCGTGCGCCGTCCGAATCACGCCCAGCGCCGTTCCCCAATCTACCGTAGCGAGCGCGCCCGTATTGCAATGATGGATGATGGTATCGCCATCGTTGATGAGCGCCGCGCCATGCTCCGCCATGCGCTTATTAATTTCCACGTCTTCATCGGCAAGTTTTTGCGCTTCGTTCAAAACCGCTTGACGCAAATCATCCGCTGAACCTGCGGCGGATTGAACAACTCCCATTAAGCGATTGACCGCCCAAGCCAAATTGACCGCCGTAGGGCGCGCCGCTTTCAACAGGGCGGCAGCGGATTCAAGGTCAAGTATTAATTCTGCGGGCGAAGCGGCTCTCGATTCATATCCCGCCAGCGCCAACCCAAAGGCGGCTGCCGCGCCAATGGCGGGCGCGCCGCGCACCACCATATCCGTAATGGCGTGGGCTACTTCTTGATGACCGCGATAGGCGCGCAACTCAAAACGCGCGGGTAAAATGCGCTGGTCTATCATCTTTAGTTCATTGTTTTCCCAAAATACAGTTCGCATAAAAAGTTCCTTTATGAGAGAAATAATTACAGATTGCCGAAAAGCGTTGTGCACACTTCCCGCAAGCGTTGCTGCGCCTGCGGTGGAATGCGCTTCACCTTGCCAAATATTTTCGCATGGAGATAAATTTCTGCTACTTGCTCAATCCGTTTCAGATAAGATGGCGTGGCGTAAGCGATAATTGGCGCTTCACCCAAAGTCCGCAGCGCTTCGGGCAATACGTTCCAAGTTGCAGTAGCGACTTCATCTAAAACAAACGCTGCTTTCTCCGAATCCTAATAAACATAGCCATGGCAAATACAAACGCCATAATGCTTGTCAAAGTTAATAATCCCATAATACCAATTCCAATCCAGCCGAAATATGGGTATAGCCAAAATGCCTTTAGGAAAGGATTTGCATTGATCCAATCTGCGATGAAAGAAGGGAAAGCCAGAATTCCCATAATCAAGGATACACTGGCAAACACCATGGAAAACGCCAGCGCTATTTCGTTTACTGCCTGGCTTTCGATTTGCAGTTGAACATCCACATTTCGTTCCAAAAGGCGCGACATGCTTTTAAGATTGGATTCAGCATGAGAAAGAATTTCTGGCACGCCAAACGCATCTAACAAAGCCTTGTATTTTTGGATGGCGTAACTGGCTTGCCCCACAATAGGCGCGGAACTGAGCCCGCGCGTATGCGCGAGCAGGCGGCTCAGGTTCAATAATTGCAATGAGATGCCACCCGCGGAAAATGCGGAAGCGGGGTTCGCCTGCCATTGTTTTGATAATTTGGAGACCAATAAATTCGCAGTCTGTTTTTCGAGCAATAGCGCCAACAGTTTAACTTCCAGGCCAAACTCAAGAAGACGCAAAACAGTCAGCCAGTATTCCTCGTAACTCACTTCGCGGCTCGAAAACGCGACCTTCTTTTTATCCAGCGGATGGTAATAAATCAGGGCATTCTTGTCGGTGATGATACAAAATTCGCTTTCCCATGTAGCCAGATTCCTCTGCGTCAAGCGTTGGGATGCTTCCAGATTGTGCAGGGGAAAGGCGTGGTTCTTTTTACCATGGATAAGCGCTTCTTCCGTGATAGCAGACATGACCTGCTGGTAAGCGGACGAGGAAAGAATTTCCTGTGGACGTAAACCTGCTGCAAGCGAATCTGGCTTTTTTCGGTCACGAATGGAAGTGGGGATGTATGTTGTAAATATTTCCCGCATGGTACCCAAGCGCGGTTGCTGCTTAAGTTTAATCTTCCAAGTTTTCCCAGCGTCATCTGACAACGTAATGCAATTGCCCAATGTTTCTATCCAGCGCCGCATCACCTCCACAGCCATTTGCCAAACAACGGGCGATTTATCGTCTTCCAGTTGATTCATGGAGCGCTCTTGCACCCATTCAATCAACCGCTCGATAGAATTAATTTTTTGCGCGATGGATTCGCACTGCTTTTCGGACAAATCGGGGGATTGCGACAACTTCCTAAACTCATCGCGTTTTTGCTTGGCATTTGCCATATCAAAGTAATAGTGCAAGCCCATCACGTCTTGCGCCACCAGTTCCATTTCCCTGTATCTGGGGATATTCAAATGCAATATCAAGGTGACGATTCCATTGCTGGAGACGCGCAGGTGAAAATCCCAATGCTCCCAAACAGGCAGGAAGCGGTCTTTGAATTGGACGTTATCCAGAAGATGAGGCGGGAAGTCAATCGCTTCTTTGACGACCGAGTAAGTGGGGGCAAAATTGTCTTCAGCAAGGACGCGATTGAATACGCCAATGCCGTAGCCGCTTTGTTCGCGCTTGCGGTACTCTGCGGACACTTTGAAAGGTCCTTTTTGAACCTGCTCTGGCAAGGATTCCAAATACTGGTCGAAAAATTTCTGTCCCTTGATTTGTTCCAGACTTTCAAGGGAATCATCGGCGGCGAACGCCGCCAAATCCAGGGCAAGGACAACGTACGCGTCGCCAATCACTTGCAGCCAAGGGGAAGAGTTCATGCAAACCTCTTGAAAGTACAGCAATTTTATGCAAAACGGATTTTCTGGTAATCATCCACTTCGCGCCGCTGGATGCTAAGAATTCTGCCCTTGAAATCCATCGTCACTTTGTACGCCGCCCACTTGCCCAGTTCGTCTGGGACGGGTTTTCCGTCTTTTTCTTTTACCAGCCGCTTGACCGCCTCATATTCGAGCGTTTCTTCCTCTTTATTGACGCTCCATGCGGTGATGAGCAAGTCGGCGAGTTCATCCACCCTAATCAATCCGTTCTGCGGCTCGTCTTTCATCTTTTTTAGAGCGTCGTCAACGAATTGGTAGGGGTGAAGAAATTTATAGTTCTCCCGCAAACAGTCGTAGTAGGTTTCAATGAACAGCGTCAACGCAACCAATGTTGCGCCCGCCGCGGTGAGTCCGAAGAAAGCGTAGAGTTGGGCGTGCAGGTAGAGTTCAAACCAAAACGCAGAAGAGTTGGCAAACGCCTGACTGGGGAATTTCCCAAACGACCAGGCAAGAATCACAAACGCGGCGGCAAGGCAGGCGACTCCATAGCGGAGGACGCCAACGCTGTCTTTCCACGCCAGCGCGCGGTAAACGTCCCGTTTCAGGCTCTCGAAGCGAGCCAGCAGAAACAAGCCGATGACCAGCGTCTCAACGCGCAGCAACCAGAAGGTCGAGGAAGAAGCGGGCTTTCCATCCATCAATAGGTCAACCAGCGGATTTCCCCAGAGCAGGAATGCGTAAAGGACAATGAAGACCGTCATAACGCCGTGTTTTATCCGTGCATCATACGCTCCTTTTTGGGCGCGCGGCTTACCCCCAGAGTTTGCTCCGCTTTGGGTTTCAGAATTAGGATTTGGATTTTTCATCTTTTATCTCCTTGACATTACCTATGATTCCCGTACGCCACAGACGGCGGCGGATTTCTTTGTTGACTTTGTAGAGAACCGCTTCCTGTCTTTCCATAAAGGTCGCGTAGAAGCCAAACTCAAGTTCCACGTAAGGTTTATCGCTGGTGGCTTTTTCGGTGGAACTTACCGTAGGTTCTTTGCTAATTTCGCTAATAAGCCTGTCCAGGTCGGAGCGAACGTGGGGATGGGAATTGGCGATGGCGAATACCAGTTCGCTCACCAGTTCAAACTCGGCTCTGATTTTGGAAATCAGCCCGCTGCGTTCTTCTTCCCGTTTTTTGTGCCACTCACTCAAATTCAAGGCAATAGCACGTTGTTCCGCTTTCTTGTCTCTAAAATTCTGTTTGGATTGCTTGCCTCGTAATGACAAGAGAGCGCTTTGTAGATTTTCAGTATCTTCCAAAAAGTCATACTGTGCGGCGCTCGAATGCAGAATATTTTTGAAGGTCTCAATATTATTATCTTTTGGGTCATAAATAATTTCGCCGTTCGCTCCAAATGCTTGATACAGGCCAAGGTCGAATTCACGGGCAAAATCTTGGAAACGGGAGAGGGCTGTGCCATCGTCATCGGGGAGATTCTGTAGCGCTTTATGCAGGTCATCCGACATTCCCTGCACTTTTGCGGCGTAGCCCAACCTCCAATTTCGGATGCGCTCCAGACGCTCGTAAATTTGTGGGAAGATAGGTTTCTCTACAATATGTCCGCCGCCTTCGATGCGGGCAATGACTGTGGATTGTATCTGGGGATGGGCATTAACCAACAGGTTCAGTTCTTCCAAAACGGAGCGGCGTCCCAGAGTGCGCTGGGGGCTGCCGACTTCATCTTCTGTGATGCGCGCCTGGTCCACCTCGCCTTCCAGATAGCCGATGTCCAACAGAATGGTTTCCACCCGCTTCACCAGATGCCCCAGATGCGGAACGGTCACATGGGTGGACAAGCGCAGGGAGTAGTCGGGGCGCGAGATGTTGGTCACTTTCATCGAACCCATCATGTTGTTGGGGATGGAGATTTCCGTGCTTTCCATCACGTTGTACAGCACGGTGCTGCGCATCCCAATTTCGCGCACATCGCAAATTTCGCCTGTCTCAAGTTTTAGACGTTCGCCTGGGTTGAACGGACGGTCTACCTGCAACAACACGCCGCCGAAGAAGTTCTCAATCGCCTGGCGGCTGGCATAACCCAAAACCGCGCTGAAGACGCTGACAATGATGGAATAGGGCAGCAGGATATTATCCACGCCCGTCGCGCGCGAGATATCCGCCTGAAAGTTTGCCAGTAAAACGCCAAAAGTGATTGCAATAAATATGAAAGTGCCAAACACCTGCACAATCCGCACAAACATGTCATCGTATTTCTGCTCGGTACGCTCGCTCCATTTCAGCAGGGCATAGACGATGACCTTGTTCAAGATGAAGACCGCCAGCCAGCCAATGATGACCGTCAGCAGCGCCTGCACCCATTTTTCGGAGTTGAGCAAATCCCACATGGCGCTCAGGAAAAACTTTGCTTCACTGGGAATGTACTGAACGAGTTCGTAAAGAATCCCCGCCAGCGCGGCGGCGACGATGGGTCCGCCCAACACGCCCACAATCAAGTCGTCGAAGTCCGTCCACGTTTTTTCGGTGAACCAGCGCAGCGCATATTCCAACAGCGGGAGGAGACCCTGTACGGCGGCAACTCCGCCCATCGCCCACGCCAGCGTGGTAATCCACGGAAAGAGAAAATTTTCTATCCAATCGGCGCCTGCCATTACTCGCCAAACAAGGGCAATGACGGCAAAGAAGAGCAAAAAGAGCGCATCATCCAGCATAGAAAGCAGGCGGCTCCCCAGTTGGCTTCGCAAAATGCGCTGGGCGATGCGGTGCAGTTCCTCCACCTGCGCTTCCAATGGTCTTTGTTTTTTTGCCTTGGAAACCGTCCCCGCCTTGAACAGGATGCGGGAAACGTTGAACCAATCCATCTCCTCGGAGCGAGATTGCATTCGTTTTTGGCTTTCCAATTGCCCGACATCCTGCCTTAACTCTAACAGGAGCGGGGCGGCGCTGAGCAAGGCAAACAATTTCTCGAAGGGAAAGCGCTGGATGGTTTGCTTAAATGTCTCGGTCAAAGTATATGTCCGCGCTTTGAGCCGCAATTGCGAGGGGTACAACAAAATGTGATTCGCCAAAGCAGTGAGCAGGAAGGCAAGCAGGATGTCCATTGCCAGACCCGAAAATATCAAAAAAATCAAGGCTTTCGATTTATCAATATAACTATCGGAGGTTGTCGTCTGCGGTTCGTCGGTTTGTTCTTTTACAAGTTGAAAATATGGGGAAAATTCTGATGCAAGTGTTTCAAGAAACTTCCGTTGGTCAAGCAATGAGCCGGCTTTAAATACGGAATAGGATACATTATTCGGATTAGCGGCAACCCCACAAGCAACCAATCGCCTGTTAGGGTCTGTGTCATTTGGATACCACACCTCCTTGTCTGGCGCGAAAAAGCCAATGGCGCCTTTTACTTTTTTATCATCCGATAAAGGCATTGAAGCGGATTCTTTGCCCTCTACTTGAAGTCGTTGTTCTGCATTGGCAAGTTCCCGCTTAATATCCAAATAGGCGTTGCCCTGCGCGCGAATGCAGGTAAGGGCATCTACCTCCGATAGTTCATTTCGCCTCGCCAATAGACCCCAAACCGCAAATAACAAGACGCTGACCACCGCCGTTACAATGAAGTGCTTTCTCTGCCAGTTGCCCATGTTTGACCTCCGTTTCCATGATGAGAGAACGCCCCCTTTTCGCGTGTGGCGTTGAGGGGGCGTTCCATATTGTGTTTACTTTTTGGGCGTTCCGTTCCAATTGCCTTTGAGTTCGTTGCGGAACCAGACATCCTGCTGAGGGAAGGGGATTTCAATGCCTGCTTTGGCGAACTGGCTGGCAATTTCTTTACGCAAGTCAGTCACGACATCGTCTTCGCGCCCGAAGTGTTCGCCCACGATGTCGTCAATGAAAAAGTCCAGCCGAAAGTCCAGGCTCGACGCGCCGAAATCCAGAAAAGAGGTGTCGGGACGCTTCCACTTTGGGATGGGCATGGGCAATTGCTCGACGTAGTTTGTCCGAATGCGGTCTATGTCGTCGTCCAGCGAAAACTCACTGCCCGTTTTGAGCCATTTTTGGGAATTCGACCACTCGTCCAATTTTTGGGCGATGCGCCTAAATATGCGGTGGTTGCTGGCGTATAACTTTTGGTAATCTTCCAGCTGGGTGGCGTAGAGAACGCTGTCCAAAAACTCATCCGTGGGTTCTTGCGCCCATTCTGTGATTTTTGATGGCATAGAATTTTTGAGAACGAAGATAGACGCCAAACATTCTTGTTTTCCATCTTCCTGGATGGCAAACGACGGGACTTCCTCGTTGACAACCCGCTGGAAGATGCGCTCGAGTTTTGCGCGCGGGTCGGGCACGCGCTCGCTTGTGTCCTCCTTATCCCGTTCGTAGTTCAGGGCCTCTTCCTGCGCCAGTTGCATCCAAAGCGTCATCAGGGTTCGCAGGTCGGAGAGAGTGTCTTTTGATGGCTGCACACGATTTTGGATTTGGGACTTCTCTTCTGGCTGCCATCCGCCGTCTTCGGCGCGGTCCACCCATGCGGAAAACAGGAAGAGTTCCCGACTGAGACGCTCCACCTTCTGGCGGATGAGGCGCTCTGTCATCCAGCGTGCGAGCATGAGCCATTCTCTCCAATCTTCCAATGGCTCTTGAAAATCGCCGCTCTCAATTTTCCCTAATCCATCACTGTACTTTTTGAAGTAAGACGAGAATAAACCCAGTATGGTTTGAATATCCTTTGAACCGCGTTCGTTAATTTGAACAAATGCATCAATTTTATCTGACAGGTTACCCAAAACATGCGGATGGGCTTGCGCGACTGATTCTAAAATTTCCATCACCATTTCAGGTTCGGAGCCATACGCCACGCCAACAGGAATGCTGGTTTTTACCTCTACATTGGGCTTGGTGATATTGGCAATTTTTAGGGAAGCGAGCGCGCTGTTGGGCATGTATAAGACCACATGCTTGTCAATGTCATACAGCACTGTCGCGCGCAATCCAATTTCGTCCACCCGATAAATACCGCCATCTTCCAAGCGAATGAAATCCCCGTAACGGAAGGGGTTGCCCACCAAAAGGTACGCGCCCGCAAAAAGGTTGCCAAGAATATCCTGAAAGGCAAAGGCGATGATGAAACTGAGTCCGCCCAAAATGCCCACGAATAAGCCCAGGTCCATGCCAAGCGCCCACGCCACGCTCGCCAAAACTGCCACAAAGATAATCAGCATTGGTCCTGCGCTGCGGAGGATTGGCACGAGCGTATTGTCCAGGTCGCTTTCGCTTCGTTCTGCCATGCGCTGAAGCGTGTCGCCTGCTTGTTTGATAAAAGCGAGGAGCGCCCAGACGACCAGCCATATCCAAATCAGACGCGTGACGCGTTGGACATCGGCAGCATAGGCTTCGGTCAATGTCAACAAGGGCGCAGATTGGGCGACTCCATAAATGGCAATAAACAGCGTAACGGGCCATTTCAGCACGCCTAGCACAAGGTCATCCAATTCAACATTCGTGCGGCGAGTCAGGGCGGGCAAAATATTATTGAGCAGAATATATGCGACGACCGCCCCAATCAGCCACCATATCCAGTTTGCAAAAAAAGCAGACCAAGCCAAAGCGTTCATGCGACCTCCCGACTACTTCGTTTGTACCAAGTTGATAGAACCGTCCATGTGAACTGCCCGCACTGGGTCGGGCATGTTAATCCCTTCTTCAAGCAAGCGCGCAGCGATTCGTTCTTTCATATCAGATAAAACTCTACCCAGGCGTCCAAACCGTTCTGCTTGAATGTCATCCACAAAGAAGGTTAATTTGTAATTGAAAGTGTAGTCGCCGAAGTCCATCTCCACAGACGGCAGTTCCCATTCCTGCGCGGCGCGGGCAAACCCACTGGAAATCCAATCGCGAAACTCTTCGGAAAGGGTGTCCAGCCGCCATTCGTCCGCTTCACTGGGCGCTTCAAAGACCTGCTTGAGATGTTCCAGCCGTCTGCTGAAGGCTTTTTCGCGCCGCGCCGCGTCAGCGGAGATTTTTTCCTCTCGGTCTATCGTCAATAAGTTTGGGTCTTCCCGACGTGCTTCCACCCAACGCTTGAATTTTGGAAGCAGGTTCTCGGTACATTTGGCGTGAACCACATTGAACTTTTCCAAAATCAAGCGTTTCTCTTCGAGGCTGAATCCGCGTCCGTTATCATTTTTGGATTTTGGAGCGGTTCCAGCCACGTCGGTTTCTTCTGCCTCGTGGATGAATTTCGCCAGTTCCGTCAAATGAAGGGATACTGACTGAACCGCGCTGTACAGTTCGTTCTGTATTGCCAGCATACGCAGTCCCCATTCTACTCCGCGAAGTTCTGTGGCAGTTCGCCCCGAAGGACCTTTTGCAAGGCGTTGTTCCAGTTTCTCCTTGCGGTTTTGCATGGCTTTCAAGTTTTCCGCGCCATCGCCCAGCAGGTAGGGATTGGCTCTGGCAATGTCCAGCAAAATTTCGGGAATCCTTTCCAGATTTTCTTTGATGGGTTCCACCCCCACAGCAACCGACGCCTTCAAATCGGGAGTTGGCCGGGTAATGTTTATCAGCATCTCATCCGCCATCTTGCTGTTAGGCATAAAGATAACAGAATGGTCGCCCGTGTTGTAGAGTTCGGTAATTCGCAATCCAATCCGCTTGACTTCGCACACGCGACCGTCTGAAAGAACGATGATGTCGCCGTACTGGAAAGGGGTATCAATGATGAGGCTGATGCCGCTAAACACATTGGTCAGTGTGGATTGCAAAGCAAAGGCAAGGATGAAGGACGCGCCGCCAATGATGACCGCCAGCGCAGATACATCAACGCCCAGAACTTGCAGAAAAACCAGCCCGCCTATCAGCACAATGATGATTGGCGCGACCACATTAGCGAGCGGAAGCAGAATATCATCCACGCTCGATTCACTTTCTTCCGCCCATCTTTTGCCATAGTACATCAAGACTTCTTTGAAGAGGACGCGCCAGATTAGGTAAGTGAAAATCAGTACGGTCAACGCCCAAAATATCTTGTCTGCATTGGTTGTGACAATGGGGATATGCAAGGAGTCAAAAGCATCTTTAATGCCCAAAAGAATGAGGAGTAGGATAAAAGGTTTGCGAACAACTCCCAGAATCACGTCATCTAGGTCGCTTTCAGTTTTACGAGTCCAAAACTTGACGACGCGAAAGATAATGACCTGCAATAGAACAGCTAGCGTAATTGCCAAAACAAGATTCAGGGCAAACGATGCGATTGGATTGGCAAAAAACTGCCAATTTGAAGGAAGAGAAATATCAAAACCGAAGAGAGTAAGCATGTATGAATACCTCATTTACATTATTGTTGCTGTTAATTAGCAAGGATGATAGAAGACCCATCTACCCTATTTTGGTTCCTATATCTAGGAAAAACAAAAGGCTAATCAGTTGAAAGGCAGTCCGCCTTTGTAGGAATGCAAGCATAACCTAAAACCCTGCTAGGACGCCGTTAATTATAATACAAATACAAACCAACCCAAGATATCGCGCAACTCAAAACGCGCAGGCAACACGCGCTGGTCAATCATTTTCAATTCGTTATTTTCCCAAAATACAGTTCGCATAATTTATCCTTATTCACTCAATCCGTTTGCTACTTAAAATTTTCCGCTTGCGGAACGCGCACAGAGACAACCTTTCCTTCCACTGGCTCGCGGCATAAATATTCCGTGCAAGCCATGTATGTAATGAGAAGATTTTCTTCCGACCACTCATTGCCCGGCGGCAGTTCCACCGGCAGGCTCAACGTCACCGCGCCCGGCGGATAAATTCGCAAATCGGGAATATCCGCAAAAGCCGCGTTTGCGGCGGCGCTTTCTTGCAGCGCCCCGCGCGCGCGCAGGCGCGAATTGGGCGCAAGTTCCAAGAGCGCAGGTCGCCCCAGCCCATCCACTCCGCCGCGTGGAATATCCTTGCTATACAAATGTAAACTCGCCTCCGTTGGCGCAAGCGTGGCGGAAATTAATGGCTGCTGATTCTCATCGCGGGTAAGGACAAGAATAACCCGCACGGCGTTTTCTTCAAAGCGCGTCAATTCCAACGGGCTGAAAGGCGCAGGCTGGCAAGCGTTGAGCGTCAGGGCAAAGAGAATCAACGCAAATTGAAAACGCTTCATGGTTGGTTTTCGTCTGCTTGCGCGGGCGGCTTAGGCTGCGTATGCTGCGCCTCTTTATTACGGAGATTTTGCGCCTTCTCTTGCAAACTGCGGAAGTAGTTGGCTTGCGTAATTTCGGGGTCTTCCTTCCCGCGTTTGGATTGGTCCACCTCGATGCGGAGTTTTTGAATTTCTTGACGCAACTCCTGCTCTTTAAGATATTCCTCTAACGCGGCGGCGGCAAGCGCTGAAAAAGATTCCATTAACCGCTGCATATTTTCGTCAAACGCAATTAAGTCTTTCTTTTGCGCGTCTATCGGGTTCACAAATTGCAACACGCCCAGCGGTTTGCCCTCGCGGCTTTTGAGCGGCAGCACAAGGAAAGAAATGGAATCGTAGTGATACGCCGCGTCAAAATCGCGCGCGGTGGAAAAATCAAATTGACGGCTTTCATAAGAATCTTCCACGTTGATGGTTTTCGACTCCAACGCGGCGGCGACGGCAATTTGACGTTGATTCGGAACTTTCTGCTCGTTGTAGAGCGCGATTGGCGCAATGGGCATTTTGGCGTCGCTTGAACCGCCCGCCGCCAGTCCCAGCGAATCATAGCGTAACACGGAGGGTTCTAGCAGGTTTTCTTTTTTCAGATACAACACGCCGCCGTCTGCGCGACAGAATTTCTTCGCCTCCAAGAGCATGTTTTCGGTCAAGTTTTCTAAATCGTTTTCGTAGGTCAAGTCAATGCCGATGGGGATGACAATATCCAATAGATTATCGGCGCGGCTTTTCTCCACATTCAAGCGGATGAGCGCGCGCCGCAATTGTCCGGTGATATATAGCCCAATGAGCGTTAACCCGCCAACGCCAAAGGCGATGGGCAAAATTTCGCCGCCAATTTTTTGAAAGTTAAAAATAGTGAACAGCACAACGTAGCCGGAACTTGCGCCCAGCCCGCTCAGCAAAGTGACAACTCTATTTTTGTGATGCTTAAAATAGAACTGCGTTACCACTACGCCCAGTATGCCAGAGGCGGCGGCAAATACCAGCGCGGCGGATAGAACTTCCAGCGCGTCTGCTGTTTGAATTTGCGAAAATGTCAGCGAGCGCTCAAAAGTTTTTGCGGCGGCGTATCCTAGCCCGTTGGCAAACCCATACACCGCGCCATCTACCAGATTATCAAACTTTTCCCAGCGTATAACCGCCCACACGCCCAGCGCAGCCATCAACTGTTGCAAAATTGGAATGAGCAAAACAAATAATGCCGCAAGGTTTATCTTTGCTTGCGCCGCTTGTTGCGCTAATAAGTAAGCAAGCCCATAGCTAACGCCGCCCCAAAAAAGACTCAACAAGACCCAGCGCAAATTGCGCGGCGTATAAAGCCCAAAGGCAAACATAACCACAAGAACAATAATGGCAAAACCAATACTGATAAGGAGTCCCATAAGGCGCGCCTTTCTAAAAATAGGATGGCGCAAATTATACACTCACCCGCGCGCCCCGCTTTTCTCCGCGCTGCATGTCTTCGCGGTAAAAAATGCGACTCGGCTCGCCCCATTAGAAATTCCCAAAGTAGAATCAGCCCGCTTTGATTTTCATTTCTCTGGTAGAATACGCCCCGCTGGTTTCAGCTCGCGCGCAGGTTGCGCCTATCTGAAACATAAAATATTCTAAAGGAGTAAGTTCACATGGTTCGTATTCGTTTACGTCGTATTGGTCTCAAGGGCCAACCCACGTACCGCTTGGTGGCAGCTGATAAGGAAGCCCCCCGCGATGGTCGCTTTTTGGAAATTTTGGGCGTGTATAACCCGCGCACCAACCCCGCCACCATTCACCTCAAAGAAGACCGTATTTTTCATTGGATGAAGAACGGCGCGTTGCCCACTGAATCTGTCGCGCAAATTTTCAAAACCTCCGGCACGCAGGCTCGCTTTGAACGCCTCAAAAAAGGCGAATCTTTGGAAACTCTGGTCGCCGAAGCGGCGGAAGCGCAAGTAAAACGCGCAGCCCCCGTCAAGACGCGCAAAGACTAGACCTCTCATCCCTCTCCCTTTTAGGGAGAGGGAAATCAAGGACTCAAGATGAAAGAACTCATTGAGTACATTGCCAAATCGCTTGTGGACCACCCGGAAAAAGTTCAAGTTGTAGAAAGCGGAAACGGCTCGCGCATCCGCATTGAATTGAGCGTCGCCAAAGGCGATATGGGGCGCGTCATCGGCAAAAGCGGAAAAGTGGCAAACTCCATCCGCGCCTTGTTGAAGGTTGCAGCCGAGCGGGCGGACAAGCACGTCACATTGGACGTTTTGGAACCGTAATGCCAGAAAAAAAGCAAACCTCAGGCTCGCCAATTGGCGAGCCTGTCCATTTAGTAGTCGGATTTCTCCGCCGCCCACATGGGGTGAGCGGCGAATTGGTCATGGATATTCACACCGATTTCCCGGAGCGGATTGCGGCGGGGCGCAAAGTCTTCATTGGCGAAAAAAAACAGCCGCACACGTTGGATACGGTTCGCCCGCGCAATGACGGCTTGCTCGTCAGTTTTCGCGGCGTAAATACGCCCGAAGACGCGGGCAAGTTCCGCAATCAATGGGTCTATGTAAAAGCATCCGAACTGCCGCCGCTGCCGCAAGGCAAATATTATAAATTTCAACTGGTCGGCTTGGATGTGACGGACGAGGACGGCAACGCGCTTGGAAAAATAACCGATGTGCTGGAAACTGGCGCAAACGATGTATACATTGTGACAAATGAATCGGGCAAAGAAATTTTGCTGCCCGCCATTCCGCCCGTCATCCTTAACTTGGATATGGAAAAACGCGCCCTAAAAGTTCGCCTGCTGGAAGGGTTATAACGTTCTAACGTTACTATGGACGATAGAAAATTTTGGGTTGGCTTCAATCTTATCAAAGGAATCGGAGCGGTGCGAATGCAGGGGCTCGTCTCCTACTTCGGCGATTTAGAATCCGCTTGGAACGCCGATGCCGCCAGCCTTGCACAAGCCGGTTTGGGAACAAAAGTTATAGAGCGCGTCTTGGCGGCGCGTAAATCCGTTCAACTGGAACAAGTGTGGGAAAAAATTGAAGCGCAGGGTATCTCCATTCTCACATGGCAAGACGAAGCCTACCCCGCTCGCTTAAAAGAAATTGACCAACCGCCGCCGGTCTTATATCTGCGCGGAGAATACTTGCCCGATGATTTGTTTGCAGTCGCCATTGTGGGAACGCGCAAAGCGACTCCCTACGGGCGGCAGGTGACGGAAGAACTCGCGGCTTTCCTCGCCTCAAACGGAATCACAGTTGTCAGCGGTTTTGCGCGCGGCGTAGATTCGGTGGCGCATAACGCCGCCGTAAAATACGGCGGACGAACGTTGGCGGTTTTAGGCTGCGGCGTAGATAAAATTTACCCGCCCGAACATAAGGCGCTCGCCGAGCAAGTCATTGCGCGCGGCGCGCTCATCAGCGATTACGCGCCCGGCACTCCGCCGGACGCTTCCAACTTTCCGCCGCGCAACCGCATTATCTCTGGCTTATCTTTGGCGGTGGTGGTGGTAGAAGCCGCAGAAACCAGCGGCGCGCTCATCACCGCCGGTTTTGCCGCCGAACAAGGGCGCGAGGTCTTTGCCGTGCCGGGGAGTATTTTTGCGCCGCAGAGCAAGGGCGCAAATAAACTCATTCAAAACGGCGCGCTGCCCTTGCTAAACGAAAATGATTTAATGCAAGCGCTGGATATTCAGCGGGTAGGCGAACATCGCACAGCGCGCAAACTGCTGCCCGGAGATGAAACCGAAGCGAAGCTCTTAAGTCTGCTGAGTTCCAATCCTTTGCATGTGGATGAAATTCGCAATTTAGCGGGTTTGCCCATCGAGAAAGTTTCTGCTACACTCGCGCTTATGGAACTCAAAGGAATGGCGCGTCAATTGGGCGGCATGAATTACGTTGCGGTCAGAGAAGCGCCCGCGCCATACCAACCTTAACCCTGTAACCTGTAACCTTCAACCTTATGGAACATACCTACGCAGTGATTATGGCGGGCGGAGGCGGCACGCGCTTGTGGCCCCTCTCGCGGCGCGAACGTCCAAAACAACTTTTGCCCCTCATTGGAACAGAAACTTTGTTTCAAGGCACGGTGGCGCGGTTGCAAAACCTTTTTCCGCCGGAACGAATTTTGGTCGTGACGGTGGAAGACCAAGCCAAAGAAATGCGCGAACAAGCGCCGCAAATTCCGGCGGAGAATTATCTCATTGAGCCTGCGCCACGCGGCACGGCGGCGGCGGTAGGGCTGGCGGCTACTGTCTTACATCAACGCGATTCGTCTGCGGCGATGGCGGTCTTGCCCGCCGACCATTTCATCCGCAGCCGCGACCTTTTCCATTACCTCATCAACGCTGCGTTTGAAGTGGCGCAAGATGGCTATCTCGTTACGCTGGGCGTTTCGCCTACGTCCCCTTCCACTTCCTATGGTTATATTCAACAGGGCGAGGCGCTGCGCGGAAAATATAGATACCCCACTTATCAGGTGAAGCGCTTTATTGAAAAGCCGGATGAAGAAACCGCCCGCGAGTTACTGCGCGGCGGCGACCATTCTTGGAATAGCGGCATGTTCATCTGGCGCGCCGACTCTATCCTTGATGAAATTCAAAAACAAATGCCCGCGTTAGACTCCGCGTTGAAGAAAATTTCCGCCGCGTGGAATACGGAGGCGCGCCGCGCCGTTCTCATAGAGGCATGGCAGCCCCTAAATGTTGAAACAGTGGACTATGGTATTATGGAAAACGCCGCGCGCGTGGCTGTTTTGCCCGCCGGTGGGTTGGGATGGAGCGATGTGGGGTTGTGGTCTTCCATGTTTGAAACCCTCATGCCAGATATGAATGGAAATATCGCCGCGCATGGCTCTTCTCATCTCGCGTTGGATACGCACAACACGCTAGTCTATGGCGAGGAGCGTCTCATTGTCACCATTGGCGTGGACGATATGGTCATTGTGGACACCGGAGACGCGGTGATGATTTGCAAAGCGGACCAGTCGCAAAAAGTGAAAGATGTCGTTGAGCATTTGAAGAAACATCGCCAAGAAAAATACTTATAAAATACCAGACCTGACAGGTTTTCAAAAATTTATCAGGTCTAATGACGAGGATACTTAATGGAAGCATATTGCATGAAGTGCAAGACCAAAAGAGAAATAAAAGACCCGCTGGCTGCATTCAACGCCCGCAGCGCCGCAGTGACCACCGGCGTTTGCCCGGTCTGCGGAACAAAAATGTACCGCACGGGAAAAACCGAAGCGCACGAAGGACTCGAAGCGCCGCCCAAACCCGCAAAGGTTGCAAAGGTAATCAAGCGCGAAGGCAAACTCGTGATTGTAGAATCGCCCGCCAAAGCAAAAACTGTTGGGCGCTTTCTTGGCAAGGGGTATACCGTGCGCGCCTCCGTTGGGCATGTGCGCGACTTGCTAAAATCGCAACTCTCGGTGGATGTTGAAAATAATTTCGCGCCCAAGTATCGCGTTCCCAATGAAAAAAAAGAGGTGGTTAAGGAAATTAAAAAACTCGCGCAAACCGCCCAAGAGGTTTTCCTCGCCACCGACCCCGACCGCGAAGGCGAGGCTATTTCTTGGCATCTGCTTGAATCCGCGCAAATTGAACCGGAGCGCGTTAAGCGCGTAGTCTTTCACGAAATCACCGCGCCCGCTGTGGCGGAGGCGTTTGCTCATCCGCGCCAAATTAACATGGATTTGGTCAACGCGCAACAAGCTCGCCGCGTGTTGGATAGACTCGTTGGATACAGCATTAGCCCCATTCTGTGGGAAAAAGTGCGCGGGCGACTCTCTGCCGGGCGCGTGCAATCTGTCGCCCTGCGACTCATTGTCGAGCGCGAGCGCGAAATCGAAGATTTTAAGCCAGTCGAATATTGGTCTATTCACGGCGAGTTTAAGCCGCAGGGCTTAAAAAATACGTTCACTGCCAAACTTGCGCGGGTGGACGATAAAGACCCCGAACTTAATAACAAAGAAATCGTTGACCCCATTTTGATAGACATGGAAACCGCCGCCTATGCGGTGACGAAGGTCAAGCGCGGCGAACGGCGGCGCAAACCGCAAGCGCCTTTTACCACTTCCACCCTGCAGCAAGAAGCCTCGCGCAAATTGGGTTTCACCGCCAAGCGCACCATGGGGCTGGCGCAAGGTTTGTATGAGGGGCAGGATGTGGGCGAGGGCGGCACGACAGGTCTTATTACCTACATGCGTACCGATTCGACCAACGTCTCCTCTATCGCGCAGGAAGAAGCGCGGCAGTATGTTCTGGGAAAATACGGCGCGGACTTTCTCCCCGCTGCATCTCCGGTTTACAAAACCAAATCGGCGGGCGCGCAGGAGGCGCACGAAGCCGTGCGCCCCACTTCCATCATGCGCGACCCGGAGAAAATAAAAGAATATCTTGAACCCGCCATGTATAAACTGTACCGCCTGATTTGGCAGCGCTTTGTCGCCTCTCAAATGGAAGCGGCGGTATTTGATACGTTGCAAGTGGAAGTAACAGGCAAAACCTCCGCGCATGAATATCTGCTCCGCGCCGCTGGGTCGGCGGTGAAATTCCCCGGCTTTATGGTTGTTTATGAAGAAGCAAAAAATGAGGATGTTGCCAATGAAGACGAAGAGGACGTGAAAATTCCGGCGGGCGTGGCGGAAGGTCAAACGCAGGAATTGATTCGCCTTATGCCCGAACAGCATTTCACCCAGCCGCCGCCGCGCTTTTCTGAAGCGTCTTTGGTGCAAGCGCTGGAAGAAAACGGCATTGGGCGACCTTCCACTTACGCGCCGACCATCTCCACCATTCAACAACGCGGCTATGTCTTGCGCGAAGCGAAGCGCTTAATCCCTACGGATACGGGCTTGCAAGTGACCGACCTGATGACGCAATACTTCCCCGAAGTGGTGGATTACAACTTCACCGCCCACATGGAAGAAGACCTCGATAAAATTGCCGAAGGTCAAATGGAATGGACCGCCGCGCTGCGCGAGTTTTACGCGCCCTTTGCGGAAGACGTTAAAAAAGCGCAAGCCGAAATGCCCGTCACCAAATCGGGTCCTGAACCGATTGGGCGCGATTGCCCCACCTGCGGCAAAGAACTCGTCATCCGTTATGGACGTTTTGGAAAATTTATCTCTTGCAGCGGATTCCCCGAATGCCGCTACACCGAACCTTGGTTGGAAAAAATTGGCGTAAACTGCCCCAAAGACGGCGGCGATTTGGTGGAACGCAAAACCCGCAAGGGACGCGCTTTCTTTGGCTGCGTCAATTATCCCAATTGCGATTTCACATCATGGAAGCGCCCGTTGACGCAACCCTGCCCCAAATGCGGCGGCTTGCTGGTCATTGCCAACAAGCGCGAGGCGCAGTGCGCGCAATGTTCCGAATCCTTCCTGTTGGAAGATGTTGTGCCAGAATCTCTTGAATCATAATAAAGGAAAATCATCATGCTTTTTTCTCCCCATCCTTACTTAGACCCCGGCTCCGCCAGCGCGTTGTTTCAAATTCTCATCGCCGCTTTGCTGGGCGCGGGCGTTGCCATTGTTTCTTCGTGGACGAAGATTAAATCTTTTTTAGGAATCAAACCTAAGAAAAATAATGATGATGACGCGGAAAATGACGAACGCTAAATCGCTACCCTCATCTTTCCGCGACCCTAGCGGGTTTCTCTTTACCCGCGAAAACATTCTCTACCGCCAAATCAACCGCGCTTATCAAAATGATTATGCGCGGTTGATGGATTCTGGCTTGTATGACGAGCTGATTCGGCGCGGGCTGTTGATTCCGCACGCGGAGAGCGACCAACCTCCCCTTGAGTCTGAGGCGGCGTTTAAGGTGATTCTGCCGCAGCGCCTGCCCTTCATCTCTTATCCGTATGAATGGTCGTTCAGCCAGTTGAAAGACGCGGCGCTGGCGACTCTTGCCGTTCAAACCTACGCCATGCAGCGCGGCATGTCGTTGAAGGACGCAAGCGCGTACAACATTCAATTTTTGCGCGGCAGGGCGGCGTTGATAGACACGCTCTCTTTTGAAATCTATCAAGAGGGCGAGCCGTGGACGGCTTACAAACAATTTTGCCAGCACTTTCTCGCGCCGTTGGCGTTGATGAGTTACAAGGATGCGCGCCTCAGTCAGTTGCTGCGCGTGTACATTGACGGCGTTCCGCTGGACCTTGCCAGCGCCTTGTTGCCCGCCAAAACAAAATTTAATTTTGGCTTGCTGACGCACATCCACATTCACGCGGGCGCGCAAAAACGCTTTGCCGATAAACCCTCCGCGCCGCGCAAGGGCGGCGTTTCCAAACAGGCGCTAACGGGATTAATTGAAAGTCTTAAATCTACCGTCAAGTCTTTAACGTGGAAACTCGGCGGCACGGAATGGGGCGACTATTACGAAAATACCAATTACAGCGGCGCCGCTTTTGAACATAAAAAACAATTAGTTCAGGCGTGGGCAGCCGAAAAGAAGCCCGGCATGGTTTGGGATTTAGGCGGCAACACCGGCGTGTTCAGCCGCGAGGCGGCAGCCTCTGCCGCGTTCACCGTTTCCTTTGACATAGACCCCGCCGCTGTGGAGCAAAATTATCGCGCCGTTAAAAAACTCAAAGAGCAGAGTTTGCTCCCGCTGGTTTTAGATTTGACCAACCCCAGCCCCGCGCTGGGTTGGGATAACGCCGAACGCGATTCGTTCGGCGCGCGCGGTCCCGCCGATATGATTCTCGCGCTGGCGGTGATTCATCATTTGGCAATTTCCAATAACGTGCCGCTGCCGCGTCTGGCAGATTTTTTTGCCGCGCATGGCAAATGGCTGGTGATTGAATTTGTGCCAAAATCCGACTCGCAAGTTCAACGACTGCTCACCGCCCGCGCGGATATTTTTCCTACTTATCACAAAGACGGTTTTGAGGCTGCATTTGCGCGGCGTTTCAAAATTCATCGCGTGGAAGCGCTGCGCGATTCGGAACGTTATTTATATTTGATGGAACGTTATAACTAGAACAAATGAGTGGTTGAATTTCAAACAGAAATATGCAAGAATGTATTTGCTCCGAGAAAAGGCAAACCTTGGGAAACCAAGAGACGCAAAGCCGTGAGCCTAAAGCTGAACTGAGTCAAGGTTGTCTGGCTGCCGATAAAAGCAAAACCGCTCAAAAGCGGCGGCGCAAAGTCAGAGCGTCCTCGTTGAGAATCTCAACAAAGACCGACCGACTGCCGAAACGCAAAATTCGGGAAACCGAATGACGCAAAGTGATGGGTCTAACGTCACGCCTTTATTTTGTGACCATGATTGCCACACTGCCGAAGAGCAACTTTTTTTGCAGGGATGACCGCAACTTGGTCATCCCTGCTTCATTTTGTGGCAAGAAGGACGCCAACGACTCCAGTCGTTGGCGTCTAAAAGTCGGGAGACTTTCGAGTCCGCGCCATAACTCTCCGCGTTATAATTCCTGCATGACCAAAACTCCCCGCTCGCTCGACCCTGAATCCAAGCCCGATGACCGCGTAGATAACGCCCTGCGCCCGCAAATGCTGAACGACCTCATTGGGCAGCAGCAGGTCAAGGAAAATCTCTCCATTTTGATTGGCGCGGCAAAACATCGCGGCGAAGCGCTAGACCATGTGCTGTTTTACGGTCCGCCCGGATTGGGCAAGACCACCCTCAGCCACATCCTCGCCAACGAGATGGGCGTAAACGTCAAAGTGACCGCCGGACCCGCCATTGAACGCGCGGGCGATTTGGCTGCCATCCTCACCAATTTACGCGCGGGCGATATTCTCTTTGTGGATGAAATTCACCGCCTCGGACGCGCAGTGGAGGAGGTGCTGTACCCCGCCATGGAAGACTTCGCCCTCGACATTGTCATCGGCAAGGGACCTTCCGCGCGCTCTATTCGACTCAAACTGCCGCGCTTCACCGTCGTGGGGGCGACGACCCGCCTCGCCCTCGTCACCGCCCCGCTGCGGGCGCGCTTTGGCGCGGTTTATCGTTTAGATTATTACGACCATGAGGCGATGAAAAAAATCGTCTCGCGCGCCGCCTTCATGCTCAAAGTCAGCGCCGACCAGCCCGGCATAGAGGAGATTGCCCGCCGCGCGCGCGGGACTCCGCGCATTGCCCTGCGTCTGCTGCGCCGCGTGCGGGACTTCGCCCAGGTCCGCGCGGATGGGAGCATCAGTGAGCGGGTTGCCAAAGAGGCGTTAGATTTATTGCAAGTGGACCCGCTCGGCTTGGATGATGTGGACCGCCGCGTCTTGAAGACCATCATTGAAAAATATGACGGCGGACCCGTCGGCTTGAATACGATTGCCGCTTCCATCAGCGAGGAGCAGGATACGATTATGGACGTGGTGGAGCCGTACCTTTTGCAACTTGGATTTTTAGACAGAACCCCGCAAGGGCGCGTGGCGACTCAATCCGCTTATGAGCATTTGGGCTATGCGTTCAAGCGCGAGGGACAAGAGAGGTTGCTATAACGTTAAAACGTTTGAAGCGGTTATGTTCTTCGAACTCTGATGCCTCTTGGTGTTGCAACGGTTGTCGCGCCAACAAGGTCTTCGAGTTTATACAAATTCAAAATTTTTTCCAATAATTCCGTCACAGGGCGAATTCCATCTTCGTCGGGGCGTAAAAGCAGGACGCCAAAGTGTTTTCCCGGCGGGTATGCGCGAATATCGCCGAACCCTTTATCTGCCGTGATGAAATACCTCTCATCCTTTTGGACGGCAATCCAAAGTTGCGGGTCTTTCCATCCGCTCAACCCAAGTTCTATGACACTAAGCGCGTCATAGCCGTGTTCGCGTAAAACCTGCAAGGCTTTGCGCGGCAAGTCTTCATCTACTGCAACTTTCAAAGGCATTAATCACCCCGCCAGCGGCAGAAAAACTTCCTGACGAATAATATCAGCCGCGTATGCCAGCGCCGCTTGTATGGATTCTTTCTTCAGTTGCGGATATTCGTTTAGTATCTCATCAAAGGACATTCCATCCGCTATGCTGCCTATAATCATAAAAACAGGAACGCGCGTGCCTGTAATGCAAGGCTCGCCGTGATGAATTTCAGGGTCAACGAAAATATGGTCGCGCCAATTGATACGCATATTTGCTCCTTCGATGGTTTGATTATACCGCCAGGTGAGAAGCAGTTATAATTTTGACAAAGGAATCTCCCATGACCAAATCCACCGCTTCTGTATCCGACCAGCCTGCCAAGGAAGACCTGCTGGATTTTGCGCCCTACGCCCGCGCGCTGGCAAATATCGCCCAAACCGGCGACACGCCGCTGACCATTGGCGTCTATGGACGTGGGGGTCGGGCAAGACTTCGTTAATGGATATGATTCGGGGGAACCTGCCCGCGACCTACACCAAAGTCTGGTTCAACGCGTGGAAGTATGACAAGGACGAAATGCTCTGGCGGGCGTTTTTGACGGCGGTCTTGAACGCGATGAAAGAAAAGGCAAAGCAAGACGGCGAGCCAACCGAAGCCTTCGAGAAATTGCAGAGCCTGCTCTACCGCAGCATGGAGTTTGAAAAACTCGGCGGCGTGAAGATTGACCTTGCCAAACTAGGCGGCGCGTTTGCAAAAGGCGCGGTGAATCTTAGCCTGTCTTTCATCCCCGGCATGGACGCTTTGCAAAAACTCACCGAGACACTCTTAACCGGCGCGGGGAAAACAGTGGAAGAATCTGCCGACGCCATCTCACGCGAGCGGACGAAGGTCTTCGTGGCGCAAATCGCCTCGTTGGAGCAATTTCAAAAAGAATTTCAGGAATTGGTTCAGGAACAGATTGCAAAGAAAGGCGGGCGGCTGGTGGTCTTTGTGGATGACCTCGACCGCTGCCTGCCCGAAAAGACCATTGAGGTCTTGGAAGCCATCAAGTTATTTATGGACGCCAAGCATTGCGTCTTCATTTTGGGATTGGATGACAAGGTCGTCGCCCGCGCCATTGAAAATAAATACCGCGAGCTGGGCAATCAGGCGGATGGCAGCGAGCGCGTCATCGAAGGCGCAAATTATCTGGAGAAAATTATCCAACTGCCCTTTAGCCTGCCAACTGTGGAACGGGCGCAGATGGATAAGTTTGTGGGTAAGCTGGTAGCGTGGGAGGACGAGGAGTGCCCCAAAGTTTTTGCGCTGGGTTTGGGCAGCAACCCGCGCAAAATCAAGCGCGCGGTTAATAGTTTCCTCATGCTTTCCAGCGTGGCGCAGGAGAAGCATAACAACCTGAAGCCCCTGTTGCTGGCAAAGGTGGTGACGATTCAAAACGTCTTCCCGGAGCTCTATCAAAAAATTGCCAAAGACTCGCGCCGTTACTTGAAGGATTTGGAGGAATATTTCCGCGCCAAATTGGAGCCGCAAAAAAGGGAAGAGCAGCCTGCCGCGCTGGAAATCAGCGAGCGCGAAGACTCCCCCTCTCCCTCTGGGAGAGGGGTTAGGGGTGAGGGCGCGATTGAGCCCCCTCCCGAATTAAAAGAATTCTTCACGCAGCGTAACAAGGAAAAGACGGACGCGATTGGGTTAATTCTCACTATGCACCCGCGTGAGATGAAGGAAGCCAGCTTTGTCGAATTGATGCTGGACGAAATTGACCCCTACTTCACCCTCACCGCCCGCGCCGAAGCGCCCGTAGAAGCGGCGGCGAAAAGCGCGCCGCAGGCGAGTCAGGCTGAAAGAAGTCAGGCTGAAAGCCTGACCTACATCGAACCGCAGATGGTGAGAATCCCCGCCGGGGAATTTTTGATGGGTTCAGAAGAATATGAGGATGAAAAGCCGCCGCATAAGGTGACTTTGGACGAGTACTACATCGGCAAATATCCCGTCACCAACCGTGAGTATCAAGCCTTTGTGAAGGAGACGCGCTGCAAACCGCCACAACATTGGGAGGGAGAAAACTACCCGCCCGAAAAAGCGGAACATCCCGTAACCCATGTCTCTTGGCGTGACGCCATGGCGTATTGCCAATGGCTGAGCGAGAAAACGAAAAAGCAATATCGCCTGCCGAGCGAAGCAGAGTGGGAAAAAGCCGCGCGTTGGAAACCCTCTCCCAGCGGGAGAGGGCAGGGTGAGGGGGAAGCGCTGCGCTACCCCTGGGGCAATGACTTCGACCCGAAGAAATGCAATTCAAGCGCATCGGGCATCAAAGATACCTCCGAAGTCGGGCGCTTCTCCCCAAGCGGCGATTCGCCCTATGGCTGCGCGGATATGGCGGGTAACGTTTGGGAGTGGTGTCATTCGCTTTACAAGCCCTATTCTTACGATGTCAAGGACGGACGGGAAGATGAAAAAGCGGATGGCGACCGTATGCTGCGGGGCGGCTCGTGGGGCGTCAGCGATGGCCTCGCGCGCGCGTCCGGCCGTTTCATCAAGGGCAGCCCGACGTACGCCAGCGGCGACGTCGGTTTTCGTTGCTCCCGCTCACCCTAGTTCTGCAATGCTGAATTCTGGAATTCTGCAAACTGAAGCGGGGAAGGGGTCTGGGGAAGGGGCGGCAGCCCCCGCCGCGTGTAAATTTGTAGGACAGGCTTAAGCCTGTCCTACGTTCTTTTTTGTTGGTATGGATATGGAAGTAGAGCCAGCTCAGCAATAAACCTGTAGTCCCGCTGATTTTTGCTTGCCAGTGGAACACCGCTTGCAAGCGCGGTAGAGGCAATGAGCGCGTCTGGAAGTAAAAGCCCATGGCTGAGGCGATATTTTTTGAGCAGTCCTACGGCAAGGAAAGATACTTTTTCGGTCAAAGGACTAACCTCAAACCGCGTCAGAAATTTTTCCATATTTCGCAGTTCAGTTTTATTTCGGCAGCCAACGGTTAATTCCATGACTGTTATTGTGGAGACTGCTACGGCAAAGTCTATTTCTAACGCCCTGATTGTGTCCGCGGCTTGACTTAACCCTGCCGACAAGTCAATCAAAATATCGGTATCTACAAGCGCGAACTTCATTAGCGAGACCATTCCCTTTGACGCAACTCGCGCACCCACTGTGCGCTGTCGCGCATGTCCTCTCGGCGTTTCCACATGCCAAAAAAGGGCTCGTCTTCAAGTTTCCCTCTTTTGATGCGCTTTTTTGCTATGGGCTTATAGCGCGCCCTCAGAAACGCAACAAAATCTTCAACTTGCTTTTGCGCTTCTGGAGGCAAAGATTCAATTTCCTGATAGATTTCTAAAAGAGTCATATTCGGCATTATAGCACAACGCCCTACGGGTCTTTTTCTTCCTTGCTTCCTGCTTCCTCCCCTACAACTCCACTAAAATTTTTCATGCCTGTTGGGTGATGTGGCGCGATATTACGATATTAAAGCGTAGCACAGGCTTAAGCCTGTGCTACTGCCTGTCCTACTTGCGCTACAACTCTGTCGTGTCTCCCGGCGCGGGATAATGCACATGCCGCAGCCCGGACTCTTTCAATTTCTCCATTAGCGGAATTGCGCCGCGCTCCTCGCCATGCACAAGGAAGACCTTGCCTGCGCGGGCTTTGGCGCGTGAGGCATATTCCGTCAGCATATTTTGCCCCGCGTGGGCGGAGAGTCCGCCAATGGTGACGACCTCCGCGCGGCGGCGGTAAGTCTCCCCAAAAATGCGGATGTACTCCTCGCGGTCTGCCAACCTGCGCCCCATCGTATCCGGCGACTGCCACGAGACAATCATAATGGTATTGCGCTTGTCCTCAATTGCCCAGCGGATGTGATAGACCACCCGCCCAGCCTCCGCCATGCCCGAAGCCGAGAGAATAATCATTGGGTCTTTGCGCGAGTTCAATTCTTTCGATTCTTCCAAACTCTTGATGTAGGTCACTAATTTGAAACTCAGCGCGGGATGCCCCGCCTGCACCTGCGCCCACATCGCTTCGTCATAACATTCGCGGTGCTTCAAAAAAATCTCCGAGGCGTTCACTGCCAGCGGGCTGTCCACATATACGGGAATATTGGGCAGGCGCTTCTCGTCATACATGCGGCTGAGGTTATACACCAGTTCCTGCGTGCGACCAACGGCAAAAGAAGGAATGATGACCTTGCCCTTGCGTTCCAGCGTGCGCTCAATCACCTCGCACATTTCTTGATAGGCAACCTCCGGGTCGCGGTGATGTTTATCGCCATAAGTGGATTCCATGATGAGCGCGTCTATGTCCTCCGGCGGCAGAGTCGGGTCGCGCAAAATCGGCAGGTCGCGCCTGCCCACATCGCCGGAAAACCAGAGATGCTTCTTGCGCCCTTTTTCTTCCAGCCTTAAAGAAATGCCCGCCGAACCTAAAATATGACCGGCGTCAAAAAAGGTAGCGTCAATGCCCTTGCCCGCCGAAAAAGTTTTTCCGTAATCCATCGGCTGCAGCAGCGGCGCAACTTCCTTCGCGTCCTCTTCGGTGTAGAGCGGCTCCACCGGCGGCTGTCCGCGCTTCATGTTGTGATAACTGGCGGACTCGGCTTGCTTCTCTTGAATATGACCAGAATCGCGCACCATCACTTCGGTCAAGTCTGCGGTGGCGGGCGTGCAATAAATCAACCCGCTGAAGCCCTGCTTAATCAACGTGGGCAAATTGCCGGAATGGTCAATGTGCGCGTGCGAGAGAATTACCGCGTCTATGCTTTTTGGGTCAAAAGGAAATTTTCGATTTCTTTCAATGGCTTCCTGTCGCTTCCCCTGATACAATCCGCAATCCAACAACACCCGCGAACCGTTCACTTCCACCAAGTGCATCGAACCTGTTACCGTTTGCGCCGCGCCGTGAAATTCCAGTTTCATCGTTGCCTCCGTGTGTGATGTCTTTCATCCGCACTTCTACATAAATTCTAACCAATTCTAATCCGTCCTACAACATGAAAACATCCGACTTTGATTACAACCTGCCCGAATCGTCCATTGCCCAAACGCCTGCCGAACCGCGTGACTCTTCTCGATTGTTGATTCTGCGGCGCGATTCGGGCGAAGTAGAACATCGCCGCTTTTCTGACGTTCTGCATTTTCTCAACCCCCAAGACCTCCTCGTCCTCAATCGGACGCGCGTCATCCCTGCGCGGCTCTTCGCCCGCAAAGAGACCGGCGGCAAAGTGGAGATTCTCCTCTTGCGCCGCCGCAATGAACGGACATGGGAAGCGCTAGTCGGCGGCAAGGGCTTGCGCGTGGGCAGTAAAGTCTTTTTGCCCCCGGACTCCAAAGACTCCCGTCTTTGGAAAGATGCAAAGTCAGGAGACTTTGCGCTGCAACAGCCGCCTATCTCCGCCGAAGTGATGGAAGTTCTGCAAGGCGCGGAGCGGCTGATTCAATTTTCAGAACCCATCGAGCCGCGCCTTGCCGCGTTGGGGCAAATGCCTCTGCCGCCCTACATCCACGAAAGACTCAAAGACCCGGAGCGTTATCAAACCGTCTTCTCGCGTGACGTTGGCTCCGCTGCCGCGCCTACGGCGGGCTTGCACTTCACCCCGCGCCTCTTGGATGAAATTCAAGCGCGCGGCGTAAGAGTCGCTTACGTCACCCTGCACGTTGGGCTGGATACCTTTGCCCCCGTGACGGAAGAGAACCCCGCCGAGCATCAAATTCACACCGAGTGGTGCGAACTTCCGCCAGAAACCGCCGACCTCATCAACGAGACGAAGCGCAGCGGCGGGCGGGTGATTGCCGTTGGCACAACTTCCGTGCGGACTTTGGAAAGCGCGGAAATGCGGCAAGATAAAATCTTGCCCTACGCTGCCGCAACCTCCATTTTTATTTTGCCCGGCTATCAATTCAAAGTGGTGGACGCGATGATGACCAACTTCCATTTGCCAAAATCCACGTTGATTATGCTGGTCAGCGCCTTTGCCGGGCGAGAGAAAACCCTGCAAACCTATCAGACTGCCATCCGCGAGGGCTACCGCTTCTACTCCTTTGGCGACGCCATGTTGATTCTATAACGTTCCAACGTGTAAACGTTCAAACGTTGGAACGTTGGAACGTTATTTCCTATGAAACTTTTAACTCTAAACCAAACCATCATCGCCTGCCGCGCCTGTCCTCGCCTTGTAGAGTGGCGGGAAGAAGTGGCGCGAGTCAAACGCAAGGCATATCAAGATGAAGAATATTGGGGCAAACCCGTTCCCGGCTTTGGCGCTGAAAATGCGCGCGTCCTCGTGGTGGGGCTTGCGCCCGGCGCGCATGGCTCCAACCGCACAGGCAGACAATTCACCGGCGATGGCTCTGGCAACTTTCTTTTCCCCGCTTTGTTTCGCGCGGGTTTTGCCAGCCAGCCCCAAGCAAGTTCCCGCGCAGACGGCTTAACCTTGCAGGATATGTACATCACCGCCGCGGGGCGTTGCGCTCCGCCTGATAACAAACCCACGACTGAGGAGCTGAATACCTGCCAGTCGTATTTGGAGCGCGAGATTCAAATTCTTCACCCAAAGGTCATTGTCTGCTTGGGTAAGATTGCCTTTGACCGAATCCTCAAAATTTTCGGCGCGCGCGGGTTGAAGTTTGCTCACGGCGCAACTTATAAACTGGCGACTGAACGCTGGTTACTTTGCTCCTATCATCCCAGCCAACAAAACACGCTGACGGGAAAACTGACCGCCGCCATGTTTGATGAAATCTGGAAGAAAGCGAAAACCTTACTCAATGAAACTGCTTAAAAAAATTGGAATTGCCTTGCTCTTTGCTGTGATGGTCACATTGGCGGCTTTTGTCGTTTGGGCGGAAAACCCGCTTGGACCAGACCCCGAAGCGCTTGCCGCGTTGGAATCAGATTCTCAAGTCCGCGTGACGGTGGGCGACTTTACAACCTTTGAACCCGTAAACCTTGAACCTACAACCGCGTTCATTTTCTACCCCGGCGGGCGCGTGGATTATCGCTCCTATGCGCCGCCGCTGCGCGAACTTGCCGCGCGCGGATATTTGGCGATACTGCTGCCCGTGCGCCTCAACCTCGCCTTCTTTGATGTGAACGCCGCCGACTCCGTTTTTGCTCAATACCCGAATATTCAGCATTGGACTCTGGGCGGACATTCGCTCGGCGGAGTCGCTTCCGCGTTATACGCGCAAGACCATTTGAATCAAATAGACGGCGTTATTTTTTGGGCATCCTATCCGGCGGATGCTGCGCTCAAAAACAGCGACTTAAAATTTTTGACCATTTACGGCACGCGCGATATGGCGGGCGTACAAGCCTTTGACGATAGCCGCGCCCTGCTGCCCGCCTCCGCGCAGTTTGTGGAAATTGCGGGCGGCAACCATGCTCAATTTGGAAATTATGGCGCGCAGCCCGGCGATAACGCGGCGGAAATCACCCGCGCCGAGCAACAAGCGCAAATTGTCCAAGCCACAGCAGATTTCCTCGCAACCCTTCAACCTTAAACTTTCAACGTTCCAACGTTCCAACGTTCCAACGTTCTAACGTTCCAACGTTTTTCCCTCCCCATGTCCCGCTGGAAAAAAATCCTCCCCGCTCTTCTTCTTTTTGTCTGCCTTGCGCTGACGGTCTTCCCGTTTTTGATTCCTGTTCCCGAACTGGAAAATCTGGTCAGCGAAGAAGAGCTCGCCGACTCCGATAGTCGCTTCATCGAAATTAACGATGTGACCGTCCACTACAAAGAGATGGGCGCAGGGGAGACGACCTTCATCCTTTTACATGGATTTGGCGCAAGCGTCTTTTCATGGCGTGAGGTGATGGATGATTTTGCCGCGCGCGGGCGCGTGATTGCCTATGACCGTCCCGCCTTTGGGTTGACCGAACGCCCCATGCCAGAGACGTGGACGCAAAACCCCTACGGCATGGGCGCAAACGTGGAACTGCTGCGCGGCTTAATGGATTCTCTGCAAGTCAAAAAAGCAACGCTCGTAGGGAACTCGGCGGGCGGCGGCGTGGCGGTTGCCTTTGCGCTGAAATATCCCGCGCGCGTAGAGGCTCTCATCCTTGTGGACCCGGGCGTGGGCGGCGGGCGCGGACTTCAATTTCCAGAATGGGCGCTGCCCCTTATGCGAACTCCGCAGATGCGTCACCTTGCCCCGTTGATGGTGCGCGACATTGCCGAAAGCGGCAACGAAACCATTGCGCGCGCTTGGTCCGATTCCTCCAAATTAACAGAGGATGTTTTCGAGGGCTATCGCAAACCTCTGCAAGTCAAAAACTGGGATAGGGCATTATATGAATTAACCTTCGCGCCGCCCTACGCGGAACTGCGCCCGCAACTGCCAAACCTGAAAGTGAAAACGGTCATCATCGGCGGCGAGGATGACCGCATCATTCGCCCTTGGTATTTTCAAGCCATCGCCGAAGAAATCCCCGCCCCGCTGGTTTTACTGCCAAACTGCGGGCATGTGCCGCACGAAGAATGCCCTGACGCATTTATGCAAGCAGTCGTACAATACCTTCCAACGTTCTAACGTTCAAACGTTCCAACGTTTTAACGTTCCAACCTTCCAGCCTATGAAAACTCCCCTCATCACCCCCGGCGAACTTGCTCCCAATTTTGAAACCGAAGACATTCACGGAAATAAAATTAGCCTAAATGCCTTTCGCGGTAAACCTCCCGTTGTGCTTGCCTTCCTACGCGGATTTATGTGACCGCATTGTCGCGCGCAGTTAGCGCGTATGCGCGAAAGCTACGGAGAATTTTCCAAACGCGGCGCGGAAATCCTTGCCATCGGTCCAGATGCGCTCCCCGCGTTTCAAAATTATTGGGAAAAAGAAAACATTCCCTATCTGGGCATTGCCGACCCGCAGCATCACATTGCAAAACTGTATCGGCAGGAAGTCAATCTCTTCAAACTGGGGCGAATGCCCATGAACGCCATCGTAGATGGCGAAGGGCGCATTCGCTACATTCATTACAGCGCCAACATGGCGGATATTCCCGACAACGAAATTTTCTTGGAAGTAATAGACCAACTGATAGCCTCATCCAATTGAAACTATGAAATTTGGAAAAATTGCATTTCTCGGTTCAGGTGAAACCTCGCTGGCGGGCGGGCGTATTTTTGAATCTCTGGCGCGGCAGATTGACGCGCCGCTTCAAATTGCCATTCTCGAAACTCCCGCCGGTTTTGAGTTGAACGCTTCTCTCGTCGCCAGTCGCGTGGCGGAATTTCTCGCCTCGCGGCTTGGAAACTACAAACCGAAGATTACCCTCATCCCCGCGCGCAAACGCGGCGGCGAGTTTAGCCCCGACAACCCGGAAATTCTCTCCCCGCTGGCAGAAGCGAACTTAATCTTCATGGGACCCGGCAGCCCCACTTATTTGGCGCGTCAATTGCGCGGCTCGCTGGCGTGGGACCTCATCCGCGCCCGTCATCGCATGGGCGCAACGCTGGTCTTTTCTTCCGCTGCCACCATCTCGGTGGGCGAGTTTCTTCTGCCGGTGTATGAAATTTATAAAGTTGGCGAAGATGTGCATGTGAAAGACGGCTTGAATTTCTTTGCCGATTTTGGCATGCCCGTTTCTTTTATTCCGCATTGGAATAACGCCGAGGGCGGCATTGACCTCGACACCAGCCGTTGTTTTGTGGGGCAGGAGCGCTTTGACCAATGGCGGGCGCTGTTGCCGCCGGAACATATTATTGTGGGGTTGGATGAACATTCCGGCGTGATTCTCGATTGTGAAAAAGATATGTGCGACGTGCATGGAGTCAGTTCCGTAACGGTGATGAAAACGCGCGGCGCGAAAATTTACGCGGCGGGCGAGAGTTTTTCTCTGCGCGAGCTGGGGGATTGCTTGCCGCCGCCCGACCTGCGGGGCGGAATCAGCCCGCAAGCGTGGAGTCTGCTCGACCGTCCGAGTGATGCGGCGCAGCCTTCCGCCGAGGTCTTGAATCTGCTGGAACGGCGCGCTGAAGCGCGCGCTCGCAAAGACTACGCCGAATCCGATAGACTGCGCGATGAAATTTCCGCGCTGGGTTGGGTAGTGAAGGATGGCAAGGACGGGCAAAGCCTCGCGCCACGTTCCAAATGAGATACAATACGCGCAGGAGACTCTCATGCGCGCCGTTGACGTCATTATCAAAAAACGAGATAAACAAGAACTCGCTTCGCAAGAGATAGACTTTTTTATTCAAGGTTTTACCAAAGGGGAAATTCCAGATTACCAAGCGGCGGCGTTTGCAATGGCAATTCTGCTCAATGGGATGACCCCGTTTGAAACCGCCGACCTCACGTTGGCAATGGCGAAATCCGGGCAAATGCTCGACCTCTCAAAAATTGTGGATATTGCCGTAGATAAACATTCCTCCGGCGGCGTGGGCGATAAAACCAGCATTTCTGTGATGCCCATTGTGGCGGCGTGCGGCTTGCCAGTTGGCAAAATGTCGGGGCGCGGGTTGGGGTTTAGCGGCGGCACGCTCGATAAATTGGAATCTATTCCCGGCTACCGCGTAGATTTATCCACCGAAGAATTTAAGAAGCAACTCAAAGAAAAGGGCATTGTTCTCACGGGACAATCGCTAGACCTTGCGCCCGCTGATGGAAAAATGTACGCCCTGCGAGATGTGACCGGCACGGTGCAATCCATGCCGTTAATTGCCTCTTCCATTATGAGCAAGAAAATTGCGGCGGGCGCGCAAGCCATTGTCTTGGATGTAAAAACGGGCTTGGGCGCTTTTATGCAAACCTTAGAGGAAGCTCGCGAACTGGCGGATTTGATGGTCAATATTGGGCGGCTGGCGGGGCGCAAAGTGACCGCGCTGCTCTCAGACATGAATCAACCGTTGGGGTGCGCCGTTGGCAACGCGTTGGAAACGATTGAAGCGATTGAGTTACTGCGCGGGCGCGCGCCGCATGATTACTATGAACATTGTTTGCATGTCGCCGCGCACGTCCTGCTCATTGGCGGGCGCGCGCAAACTTTGGAGCAAGGGCGGCGTTTGGCGCAAGCCAGCATAGATGACGGCAGCGCTTTGGAAAAATTGCGCGTCCTCGTTCAGGCGCAGGGCGGCGATGTTCGCTATGTGGACGACCCCGCTCGCTTTGTCCCCGCTCCGTATATGGAAGTGGCGCAAGCGCCGCGTAGCGGATATGTTTCACAGGTTCATGCGCGGCTGGTGGGGGAAGCGGCTGTAGCGCTCGGCGCGGGACGCGCCAAAAAAGGCGACCCCATTGACTACGCAGTGGGATTCAAAATCCTCAAAAAAGTGGGCGATAGCATTCAGGCGGGCGAACCCTTGTTTGAAGTCCACGCCAACGACCCCGCCAAACTTGCCGAAGCCAAACAAGCGGTACTTTTGGCTTATACGTTCAGCGCTGAATTTGTTTCTCCGTTGCCGCTGTTTTACGAGTAAAATAGGCTTATTCTCATTTCAGGAAGACGTTAATGGCAAAAGTTTCCTTAAGAATCTACAACCGAGAAATTGAAAACCTCATTGAGCAAGGGCAGGCAAATGAGGCGATAGCGCATTGCCATCACATCTTAAAAACGTTTCCCAAATATTTAGAAATTTATCGCTTGTTGGGCAAAGCGTATTTAGAGGCAAAACGCAACGCGGACGCGGTGGATATTTTTACCCGCGTCTTAATGGCGACTCCGGATGACTTTGTCTCACATGTCGGCATGAGCATCATCCGCGATGAAGAAGGCAAATTGGATGACGCCATCTGGCACATGGAACGCGCTTTTGAATCGCAACCCTCCAACCCCGCCATTCAAGGCGAACTGCAAAGATTGTATGGGCGGCGTGACGGTATGGAACCGCCCAAGATTCGCATGACGCGCGGCGCATTGGCGCACATGTATGTGCAGGGAGAACTCTACCCCCAAGCCATTACAGAAATCCGTTCCATTTTGGCGGAAGACCCACAACGCGCCGACATGCAAACCCTGCTTGCCTTTTCCTACTTCAAATCCGGTTTGAGAGCCGACGCCTCCGAAATGTGCATTGCGCTTCTCAAACGTTATGCCTATGCCTTTGACCCCAACCGCATCATGGTGGAACTTTTACCGTCCACGCCCGGCGCGGCGGAAAGCACGCAAGTCTATCGAACCCGCGTGGGCGAGCTGGACCCCTACGCCACTTTTGCGCGCGGCTCTGTTTTTGAATCTGGCGAAGCGCCGGACGCTTCTGTCAATTTAGAAAGATTAGATTACAAAGAAGAAGAACCCGCCTCCAATTGGAGCGCCTCGCTTGGCTTAGGCGCTGCTCCCGCTGCGGCGGACGAACAGCCCGACTGGCTAAAATCTGGCGGATTTTCAGAAGCGCAGCCCGCTCCGCAAGAAACGCCCGCGCCCGCCGCCACAGAAGAAGGCATCCCCGATTTTCTTCGCGCTGCCGGGTGGGGCGCGGCAACCGAACCCGAACGACCCACCTCCATGTTTGATGATGACCCTTCTGCGGGGAATGAACTCGCGCCCGCAGAAATTCCCGACTGGCTAAAAGCGCAAGCCCCCGTAGATGAAATTGCTCAACCCGTGCAGACGCAACCCAACGACCTTCCCGATTGGCTCAGCGGGGCGGCAGAATCTCAACCCGCGCAGACGCAACCCAACGACGTTCCCGATTGGCTCAGCGGGGCGGCAGAATCTCAACCCACGCAGACGCAACCCAACGACGTTCCCGATTGGCTTAGCGGGGTGGGAGAATCCCAGCCCATGCAGACGCCGCCCTCAGATGACCTCCCGGATTGGTTAAGCCCTATGGATGACAAAAAAACAACTCCTCCGCCCGCTCAACCCGCGCCGACAGTGGAAAGTTTAGGCGCATCCGCGCAAGAACAAGATGACGCAGTAGCATGGCTCGAATCTCTTGCGGCGAAGCACGGCGCAAAACCAGAAGAACTGGTGACTGACCCCAACAAACGCAGTGAAACTCCGCCGGAATGGGTCTCACAGGCGCAGAACTTGCCGCCCGCTCAACCCGCGCCAACGGTGGAAAGTTTAGGCGCGTCCGCGCAAGAACAAGATGACGCGGTAGCATGGCTCGAATCGCTTGCGGCAAAACACGGCGCAAAACCGGAAGAACTGGTGACCGACCCCAACAAACGCAGCGAAACTCCGCCGGAATGGGTCTCACAGGCGCAGAACTTGCCGCCCGCTCAACCCGCGCCCGTAGAAAATGCCATGAATATTGGCGAACAGTTCTTTGCTGAATTTGAAGATGCAGCCGCTACGCCCGCCGCGCCTGTGGATGCGGCGATGAATATTGGAGAGCAATTTTTCGCCGAGTTTGAAGACTCCGCCAAACCCGCAGAAACTCTGCCCGATTGGATGAATGCGAAAGAGGAAGAGCCAGCGCTGGAACGCGGCGTTATTCCTGACTGGTTGAGTGAATCCACTGGCGATACAGTGGACGTTGCCTCGACTGAAGAAAAGGAAGATTTACCCGCGTGGATGAAAGGCGCTCAAGACAAAGAACCCGCCGCGCAAGGCGACCTTTCTTCTTGGCTGAGCGGGTTGGATGATGAACCCGGCTTGCCCTTTGATAGCGTTGCGACTCCGTCTTCCATTGTTTCTGACGCAATGATGGGCGCCAAACAGCCGCCCGCAGACGAAATTAAAAGCGCCGACCGTTACGAAGAAGAACAACCTGCCGCCGCCGAATCCCTGCCCGACTGGTTACAAGAAACCGAAGAAACTCTCCCGCCCGAAGATGATGACGCGCCGTGGGCGCACCGCGAAAAATTTGAAGCGGCGCAACAACCTCCGCGTCCTACATCGCCTTCCGATTGGAAGCCCATCGTGGCGGACGAGAAATCGCAGCCCGTTCAATCAGCGCCCAAGCCGCAGCCCGCGCAAAAATCTGCGCCAAAACAGGCGCAGAGCAAGCCAGTGCGTAAAGTTGATGCGCCCAGCGGCGCTCCCGTTTTGGAACAAGCCAAAGCGGAACTAGACCGTGGCGACCTGCCGCAAGCCTTAAAGCATTACGGCGCTTTAATTAAAAAAGGCAAGCATGTGGAAGAAACCATCCGCCATTTGAGCGAGTCTTTGTACCGCTATCCGGTGGAGGTTAGCATTTTGCAGACTTTGGGAGACGCTTATATGCGCGCCAATCGTTTGAAAGAAGCGCTCGAAGCCTATAGCAAGGCGGAAGAGTTGATTCGATAATTTTATTTTTGGAGGAATTTCTGTGGAAAGAACGCTTGTATTAGTCAAACCCGATGGCGTGCAGCGCGGGTTAATTGGAGAAGCCATTTCTCGTTTTGAGCGCCGCGGTTTACGTCTTGTTGCCGCCAAGTTTATTCAAGTGAGCAAAGAACTGGCAGAGGCGCATTATGCCGAGCATAAAGGCAAAGGTTTTTATGATGGCTTGATTGCCTACATCACCTCTGCGCCGGTGATGGCGATGGTTTGGGAAGGACCCAACGCAGTGGCGGCGGTTCGTCAGACCGTAGGCTCTACCAAACCTTACGAAGCCGCGCCGGGCACCATTCGACATGACTTTGCGCTGGAAGTTGGACGCAACCTCATTCATGCTTCCGATAAACCTGAAACTGGCGAGCGCGAAACAGCGTTGTGGTTCAAAAAGGAAGAGTTGATTGATTGGACGCGCGCCATTGACGCGTGGGTCTTTGAAAAGTAAACATAAAAAATCCTGCGGTTCTTCCGCAGGATTTTTTTTATTGCAATCGCAACAATACTTTTCCTTCTGACCATAATTCTTCAATATCATAAAATTGACGTTGGTCCGGGGAGAAGAGATGAATGACCACGTCGCCATAATCCACTAGCAGCCAGCCATCGCGGGAATTTCCTTCCAATTTTCCTTTTTTCTTTAATTTTTTGCGGATGTCTTCTTGTACAGATTTGGCGAGCGCGTCTAACATGCGGTCGCTTGTGCCGGTACAGATGACGAAGTAGTCGGTAAAAGAGACGACGCCTTTTAAGTCTATGAGGACAATATCTTCGCCTTTTTTGTCTTCAAGGGAGTTAACAATTTCGCGGGCAAGTTCTAGAGCGTTCAGGGTTCACCTCAGGGTTGAAATTTTGTCTCGCGCAGCGGCGCGGAAAATAACTTTGTGTAAATAGAGCCGTTTGGAGTCAGCTCGCTTTGAAAAAGATGCAGCGCGTTCAATTTGACGATGGCGACTTCGCCCAGTTGGATGGCGCTCAACGCCGCGCGTATTTTGGGAAGTTCCGCCGCCTCTGCGTTTGGACGCAGCCGCCCAAGCGTAAAATGCGGGGAAAACGGGCGAGTCTCCGCTTCATAGCCAAGCCGCGCCGCGCCCGTTTCAACGCTTTTTTGCAATGCGGATAAAGCAGCGGGCGCGCGCACGCCCATCCATATCACGCGCGGCGCGCGCAAGTTGGGGTAACAACCCAGCCCGCCAATTTGAACTTCAAAGACCGGGCAGTCTTGCGCGGCTTGCTTTATCATTTGTTTAAGAAAACTCAAATGCGAGCTGGAAACACCGCCAAGAAATTTGAGCGTTAAATGAATATTTTCTGGCGCGGTCCAGCGGATGATCTTTTGCCCCAAGGTTTGGCGTAGCGGCGCAATTTCTGCTTCCATTTTTGCGCGCGTAGCGGGCGGTATTTCAAACGCAATGAAGGCGCGCAACAAACTCATGCAGGGGCGGCAAAGACCTGTTCAACGGCTTTTTTTAAATCTAAAAAGCCAACGGGTTTCGTAAGGTAGAGCGAGGCGCCTGCTTCCAATCCCACTTTAATATCGCCGGGCATACTTTTGGCGGAGACGATGATAACGGGCGTGGCGGCAAGCTGCGGGTCGTTGCGAATATGGCGCAGCACGTCCAACCCGGAAACATCCGGCATCATAATGTCTAAAATCACCAGGTCGGGTTTTTCCTGCGTTAATATGGGAATAGCGGGAACGCTGGCATACGCCTTAATGACGCGGAAGCCGTTTACGCGCATCATCTCGCCAAAAAGTTCAGCGGCGTCCGGCTCGTCTTCAATAATCATCACTGTTTTTTGCGTATTCGCCATGATTGCTCCTTGCGCTAAAAATAGCATAATCCCATTGAATTGGCAAGGGGATAAAAAATAACGCCCGTTTGGGCGTTATTTTTTTTCGTCTTCTTGTTGAGTATGTTCTACTACATCCAGCAAACCTTCGTATTCATCGCAGCATTCGCTGCATAAATCCAAATGTTCGCGTAAGAGCGGCATCATTTTTTCCGCGTCTTTTGAATGAACTTCCCGTTCCACAAATTCATCCACGTGCGCGTAAAACTCGCTGCATGGAATTTCATCTTCGCGGATTTTTTCCAACACCTTCAAAAATTTTAAGACGACTTCATCGTCTATGTCCGGCAGTTGCGCGGCGTCAGATTTTAGATTTTGGAGTAAATTTTTTAGGTTCATACAATTGTATGATGATTAATGCAATATTAATCTTACCTGCTTTCAAAAGCCAGCAGCAGGTCTTGCGGAGTCAGGTCTTCTAACGCCAGCCGTTTTTTTAGGCGCAGGCGGGCGTCGTGCAGCAGTTTGTAAAGCGCGTTGCGGTTGGTTTTCATTCGTTTGGCGGCTTCTTCCATCGGCATATCTTGCAAGCCCAGCAAAACGAGCGCTTCGCGCTGTTTGGGAGTGAGCTCCTCTTGGAGAATGCGGCGCACATGCGAGAGCATGTCGGAGCGTTCGGCAAATTTTTCCGGCGAGGCTTGCGAATCTTCCAAAAGTCCGGCGGGCGGCGCGGAGTCTTCGTTTTCAGAAAGTTCATCCAGCGAGGAGTCGCGCCAACGTTTGCGGCGTAATTCTGTCAGCGCAATGCGAATGGCAATTTTGTGAACCCAAGTAGTGAAGAGACTGCGCCCTTCAAAGGTACTTAACTGGTCTAGCACGCGCAAGAGCGTTTCTTGGGTTACTTCCTCTACGAGCGGCTGAAAGAGGGGGTTATCCGCTGAAAGCCAGCGGGTAAGCGCGTAGGGCAGACCTTTGCGAATAATTTCGCCTAAGTCTTGTAGCGCAGTTTCGTGCGCTTCGCCCGAACCGCTTAAATCAGCAAGCCAGATTTCATTTGTGCGTGTTGTCATGCTGAATCATTATAATTGGAAAGTTTTGCGTGGGTTAGAACTCTTATAAAACTATGACAAAACTTGGACAAAAAAGCAGGGCTTAAAAAATGCTGTACAATGAAGTTAGAAACTTGAATTTTCAACGGAGGCTGCCATGAAAACCAAATTGGATGAGTTGTTGAAAGCCCTGCGCGAGGAAGTTCAACGGGCGGAAAATGTGGATGAGACCGGGCGCGAGCTGTTGCGCGAGCTCTCTGTGGACATTCAGGAATTATTGGCGCGCGCCGATGTGAATCAACCCGCCGGGTGGAACGAGCGCTGGCTGCGCGCCTTGCAGCATTTTGAGGTGACGCACCCCGATTTAACCGCCGCCTTGGCGAGCGTTTCTTCCATTTTGAGCAACGCCGGTATTTGAGCGCCGCGCGCCTTACGGCGTTGCCGCTGGCGTGGGGCTGGGCGCGTTGGGGTCTTCCACCACAATGCTGATGAAAAGCGTGTCGCCGAAATACATTCCCGGCTCATACGCCATGCGCCACGCGCTTTGGATGACTCCATACACGCCGCTGGGGACGGCTAACTCCACCGAGAGTTCATACTTTAATCCGACTGGAATCGGCTTGGTAAGCGTGACGGTTGCGCCGCGCATTGGGTCGCCGCCTACATTGCTAAATGTAAATCCCGGCGCCCACGCGCAGCCGCCGTTATTTTGAACCAACCATGTTTTTGTAAATACCTCATTGGGTTTCATTTTTGCGCCATCGGGGACGGTTAGGTCTTTAATCCACAGTAAATTGTAGCAGGCGTTTTTTGTGGGGGTTGCGGTTGCGCCGCCTTCCGGCGTGGGCGTAAGAGTCAGAGTCGGTTCAAGCGTGAGAGTCGGCGTGAGGGTGGGGACGCTCTTTGCCGTCTGGGTGAATTGCGCGGCAAAGGTTTGTACCGCTTCCGTGCGAATTGCGTCTGTGTCTATGGCGGCGGGCGGCTCGTTGTTTGTCCCGCAAGAGAAGAGCGCCAATCCAATGAGCAACGTGAAAAATATGGAAATGAGCTTTGTTTTCATGCCATGAGTATACTGCGATTCTGCCCATGATAAAATAAACGCATGGCAAAGCATTTAATTCTTGTGGCAGGCAATATTGGCGCGGGCAAAACGACATTGACCGAACGCCTCGGCGCGCGGCTGGGCTGGTGGACGGGTTTTGAATCTGTGGCAGATAACCCTTACCTGCCGGATTTTTATGCCGATATGCGCGCATGGTCTTTTCATTTGCAGATTTTCTTTTTAGGGCATCGCGCCGAACAGTATTTGCAGGCGGCGCGGGACGCGCGCTCCGCAATGCTAGACCGTAGCATTTACGAAGACGCGCATATTTTTGCGCGCGCGCTTCATCACTTGGGAAATTTGAACGAGCGCGATTATCACGCCTATCGCCAGTTGTTTGAGGTGGTGGTGAACGGATTGCCGCGCCCCGATTTGCTGATTCACTTAAAAGCGCCCGTGCCGGTCTTAATGGAGCGCATTCGCCGCCGCGCCCGCAATATAGAAAATGGCATTACGCCCGAATACCTGACGTTGTTAGACTCGTTTTATGACGAATGGTTAAGCGTCTTTGACCTTTGCCCCGTGCTGACGATTCAAACCAATAACTTAGATTACGCCAACCAGCCCGCGCATTTAGATTTAGCGGTTCAGCGCATTCAATCCAAACTAGCCGGAAAAGAGACCATGAATTTAATGGATACGCCATGAAGAAAAACCCGCTCTCAAAAATTCCTTTGTTTGCCAATTTGCCGCCCGCCGAATTAGACCGTATTGTCAAAACGCTGGACGTCAAAACGCTGGCGGATAGGGAAATTCTTTTTCGCGTGGGAGACGCGGGAGACGAGTTTTATATTGTGACGGGCGGCGAGTTGGAAATTTTGATGGGCGAGGGGCAGCCAGACGAACTGTTGCTTAATTTATTACAGGCGGGCGAATACTTGGGCGAGATGAGCCTGGTTTTGCCCGGCGGGAATCGCACCGCTACGGCGCGCGCGCGCGGCGCAGTCTCGCTGCTTTCCATCCGCCGCGCTCAATTTTTAGAGTTAACCCAAAAATATTCCGAACTATTTGCGTCCATGCTGCGCGTGTTGAGTCAACGGCTGGACGCAGCCAATACCCAATCCTTCCGCGATTTGAGCGAGAAAAATAAACAGTTGCAAAGCGCCTATGATGACCTCAAAGCGGCGCAGGCGCAGTTGATAGAAAAAGAGCGCATGGAACGCGAGTTGCAATTGGCGGCGGATATTCAATTGAGCATTCTGCCGGATGAGTTGCCCGCCGTAGCGGGTTTTAACTTTGGCGGGCGCATGATTCCCGCTCGTCAAGTGGGCGGAGATTTTTACGACATCTTTCCATTGGACGAGCGCCGCATGGGCGTGGTGATTGGAGACGTGGCGGATAAGGGCGTGCCGTCCGCTATTTTTATGGCGCGCGCGCACGCGCTCATCATGGCGGAGGCGCATGGAGATTTATCTGCGGCGGATACGCTGCATTCTGTCAATCGGCACATTACCCGCCTGCAAAAAACCACTCAATTTGTCACCGTTTTATATGGAATTTTAGATTTAACCACCCGCGAATTTTCTTATGCCCGTGCCGGTCACGAACCGCCGTTGATATTGAGCGCCGATGGCGAGGTAACGCGCCTGCCTTACGCGGCGGGTATGGCGCTAGGGCTATGGGAGGACGTTAAACTGGATTGCCGCGCCATCAAATTGGAACGCGACTCTACGCTGCTTCTTTTTACGGATGGAATGACCGACTGCCGCGACCCGCAAGGCGATTTGTTTGGCTTGGAGCGCGTCAAACGCGCGCTGGGTGAAGCGAGACAAAAAAACGCCCAGCAAATTTGCGACAATTTGCTGGACGCTCTCAAACAATTTCAACGCGGAGAAAAGCAGGATGACGACGTGACTCTGGTTGCCCTGCAAACGGATTAGCGTTTAAGACTGAAAGCCCGAACCCATAATGTAACTTTCCAGCCCGCGAATTTCGTTTTCCTTGCTTTCTAGCGCGGCAAATAAAATATCTCGAATGGAAACCAGCCCCACCAACTGGTCATTTTCCACAACGGGCAAGTGGCGGAAGCTGTGCTTACGCATCAGCGCCATGCACTGCTCTATGGTGGAGTCTTTGGTGACGGTTATCATGCGGCTGCTCATCACATCTTTGACCTTTGTGTCTTTTGCCTGCCGTCCTTCCGCCTCGCCTTTGTAAACGTAGTCGCGCTCGGTGTAAATGCCAACAATCTTCCCGCCCTCTGTGACCAAAACCGCCCCAATGTGCAGTTCTGTCATCATTTTAATCGCCTGTAAGACCGTATCTGTGGAGGCGATGGAGTAATTGACATTGGATTTTTTTGCTTCTAGCAATTTTCGTACCGTAGTCATGGCTTCTCCTCTTGTGTGAAATGGGCAGCGCCCGTCTGAAACGATGGCGAAGATTCTCTCATATTGCCCCCATCTTGTCCACGCTTGCCACGCTGCCTGAACCTTTATTCACAAGGCGCGCCCGTGCAAACATAATTGCAGAATTAAAATTGACCCGCTAAGCGGTGATAAAATTCAACGCAGGCACGCGCCCCGTTATGCCATTCTATTAGAATGAGACAACTAACCGAACGCCCGCTCCCCGCTCGTATGTCCACTCGTCCCTATGGAAAAGACGAGAATGGACGCTCGCTCAGCCGCACGCAGGGCGTCACCGTGCGCGCAACGGTGGATTACGCCGCGCAACTTGCGGCGGAACGTGAAGCGCGCAACCTGCCTGAGGGGCTGACCATGCCGGCGCGGGCAGAAGCGCTTGCCCGTCTAAAAGAAGCGGCGCGCCGCGAAATACTTGCGCGGCTCAATCAAGCCATCCCAGACCCGCTTTATCATCTCACCGAAGAATATATTAACAACGAGGGAAATTCCTACTCGGTGGAATTTGACGTATTTATGAGCGTCATTTGCGCCGAGTTTGCCAAGGAAGAAAAATTTCATTTCAATCGCGGCGCGGTTAGCATTTCTGAAGGAATTGCGCGGCTGGCGCGTCCGCTTTCGCTACGGCAGGTGTATAGCCTTATCCCGCGCTTTGCGGCATGGTTTGCCAACACCGATTTTCGCGTGGCGCGCGTCTCTCATCATTCGGCGGTGATTCAATGGCGCTGCCAAGAAGATTTAGCGCAACTGCCGCCGGATGAACATTATTCATTTATTGAATACAGCTGCCAGTTTAGCCAAGGGGCTATGGCGAGCATTCCGCATAAACTGCACCCGCAACTGCCATACGCGCAAGTGAAAGAACTGCGCTGTATGTTGCATGGCGATGAATGTTGCGAATGGGAATTTACATGGCAAGAACCGCATAAAGACAGCGGCATGTGGAAGTTTTTCAAAAAGAAGAAAGAAAACCTTGCCCCCGCGCCCGCCGTAGATTTTTCCGCCGCGCCGTTACAACTGGAACGCGCGCCGCTGCCCGAAAAAATGGAGCGCATTCCCTACGGGCGCGGCGAGAACGGCAAACCCATTAAAGAGGTAAACGCCAGCGCCATGCTGCCCGCCTTTGAATACATGCAAGAATGCGTTGCTAGTCGCGTGGCGCAAACCTTGCCGCCCAACACGCCGCCTACGGTGTTGAACGAATTGGCAAGTCGCGCCCAACGCGAAGCGGCGCAGGCTCTGACTCATCGAATCAATCGCGCCTTGCCGCCGGGCTACAGAGTCACGTTGGCGGAACTGACTCGCGCCGGAAGCAATTACTCGCAAGAATTTAGCGTGTACTTTACCAATATTTGCCGTGAAATTTCCGGCGACCCGCATTTTGATTTTAACTACGGCAGACGCTTGCCGAAGGCGGCGCGGGCGCTCATTCGCCCGCTGCCACTTTCTCAGGTTTATAACATTGTGCCGCGCCTCGCAGCGCTCTTCATCAAAGCGGATTTGCGCGTGGTAAACATCACGCCGAACAGCGCGCGCCTGCAATGGTGGGCGGCGACCACGTTTGATAATTTGCCAGCCGCTTTACACGCGGGCGAAAAGCGCGATGTGTGCCAAACTTATCAGGGCGCATTTAGCGAAGTTCCAGTCATTCATTCTGGCTTGCCGCCCGCAGAAATTAGGGAAATTAAATGTCAGGCGCGCGGCGATGAATGTTGCGAATGGGAATTTATTTGGAATAGTCGCGCGCGCACGCTACCCGCCGCGCTGCGCGCCGTTTCGCCTTCGCCTGCGCTAGACCTGCCGCCGCTGCCCGCCAAGCTGAGTTCCCCGCCCTTTGGTTTGGACGCGCAAGGTAAGCCCATCAAAGATGTAAACGGGCTTTTGGTTCGCGGCGTGGTGGAGTTTATGTTAGAAGCGGTCAGTCGCCGCGCTGTTGAACATCTTTTCGTCACAGATGAACGCAACGAGAAGGTTGCGCGCGCGCGCGCCGCCGCCATCACGGAACTACTTGGCGCGTTAAATGCCGCCATGCCAGATTCGCGCTATCATCTTAACGTAGATTTGTTGATGAAACTCGGCTACGTCTCTTATGATTTCAGCACGCTGACGCGCCGCGTGTGCGCTCGCATTGCCGGTTATTCGCATTTTACATTTGAACAGGGCGAGCAATTGGTGAATAGCATGGCGTACTTGCTGCGAGCCTTGCCGCTGCGCCAAGCCTATAACGTCATTCCGCGTTTTGCCGCTAAATTTGGAGAGATTGATTTGCGCGTCACGCGCCTGGACGCATCCTCTGCGGTTGTGCGTTGGCATAAAGATAATATTGCGCGGCGCTCCTCGCCGGAATTTTTGCCCTACGCCCTGTATGATACCTGTCAGCTAGTGCAAGGCGGATTGGCGTATTTGCCTACGGTGGCAGGGTTGCCGCCCGCCAAAATTCAAGAGACCAAATGTCAGGCGCATGGCGATGAATATTGCGAGTGGGAGTTTACGTGGCAAGCGCCCAAGCCTTATAGCTACGGAAACATTTGGGCGGGCGTGGGCGTTTCGTTATTTCTCCTTTTGTATACCTTCCTTAAGTTGCCCGCGTGGCAGGCGCTGAACTGGCTGGCGTTGGGCGCGTTGCCGCTCTTTGGCGGCTGGGCGCTATATCGCCTCAGCAAGAGCTCTTATCGGCTGCAACAAACCGAGCGCCTGTTGATGGAACAGCGCGAAGCCTCTGAACAACAATATGACGCGCTGCAAAAATCCAGCGCAGATATGCAACTGGCAAATTTAGCCCTGCAAGAAAAAATTGCCGAAGTGACCGCCCTCACCGAAACATTGGAACAGCGCGTGGAGCGCCGCACCAGCGAACTGGCAGTCGCCCGCGACATGGCGTTGGAAGCGTCCCGCGCAAAAAGCGCTTTTCTGGCAAGTATGAGCCATGAAATTCGCACGCCCATGAACGGCATGATTGGCATGACCGGCTTATTGCTGGATACCAAACTCAGCGAAGAACAGCGCGAATATGCCGAGACCATCCGCGCCAGTGGAGACGCGCTGCTGACCATCATCAATGATATTTTGGACTTTTCCAAAATTGAAGCGGGCAAGTTGGAACTGGACAATCAGCCCTTTGATTTGCGCGACTGTCTCGAATCCGCTGTGGATTTGCTGGCGCTGAAAGCCGCCGAAAAAAATTTGGAATTGGGCTGCGTTATCGAAGTGGGCGTGCCGGAGGCAATTGAAGGCGATGTGACTCGCCTGCGCCAAATTGTGGTGAACCTGCTCAGCAACGCCGTCAAATTTACCGAACGCGGCGAGGTGATTCTGCGCGTGGAAGTGGAACGCGCCGCCGCGCGCCGCGACCTTTCGGACGTGACGCTGCGCTTCTCGGTGCAAGACACGGGCATCGGCATCCCCGCCGACCGCATGAATCGACTCTTCCAATCTTTCTCGCAAGTGGATTCTTCCACCACGCGCAAATATGGCGGAACGGGGCTGGGGCTGGTCATTAGCAAACGTCTGTGTGAATTAATGAGCGGAAAGATGTGGGTGGAAAGCGTGGAGGGCAAAGGCTCTACGTTTTACTTTACCGTTCGCGCTCAATCTACGCTGCTACTGCGCCCGCGAAAACCGTCCATCATTCTGCAAACGCAGGGCAAGCGCCTGCTCATTGTGGACGACAACGCCACCAATCGCCGCATCCTTGAACTGCAAGCCCAATCCTGGAAGATGACTTCCATCTCATTTGAAAAACCGCTGGACGCGCTGGACGCATTGCGGCGCGGCGAAACGTTTGATATTGGCGTTTTGGATATGCACATGCCGCGCATGGATGGCGTGACGCTCGCTGCTGAAATTCGCAAACTGGGCGCGGAGTTTCCGCTCATCATGCTCACCTCTCTGGGCTGGCGCGATTCTGGCGACATGGCGAATTTCTCGGCGTTTCTTACCAAACCGGTGAAACAATCCAGTTTGTATAACGCCATTCTCACCGCCATTTCCAATGAGCCGCTGAGCGCGGCGCACGAACCACTGACCGAAGCCGCGTTTGACTCGCAATTGGCGGCGCGTTACCCCATGAAGATTTTGCTCGCCGAAGACAATGCCGTCAATCAAAAATTAGCGCTGCGCGTTTTAGAGCGCATGGGCTATTCCATTGTGGACCTTGCCGCTAACGGCTTGGATGCGGTTGAAGCGATGGAGCGACAGCCTTACGATGTGGTTTTGATGGACGTGCAAATGCCGGAGATGGACGGGCTGGACGCTACGCGCCACATTCGCCGCAATTTGTCGCCAGACCGTCAGCCTTGCATCATCGCCATGACCGCCAATGCCATGCAAGGCGACCGCGAAATTTGCATGGGCGCAGGCATGAATGATTACGTCAGCAAGCCCATCCAAATTAAAGAATTGCAAGCCGCGTTGGCGCGCGCTGGCGAGGCGCTGAAAAAGTGACCTTTTCTTCCCCGCTTTATTTATTTCTTCTATTCCTTCTTCCCTTAACTTTTTATCTTGGATGGCAGGGAGGAAAACCCGCCGCCCGCAAACGCGAGCTGGTCTCGCTGACGCTGCGCTCGCTCATCTTGCTGGCGCTCATTTTTGCGCTGGCGGGTTTGCAAGTGATTCAACGCGGCGACTCGTTGGCGGTTGTTTTTCTTGTGGATGTCTCCGACTCCATGTCGCAGCAAGCGCTGGAAAGCGAAGCTGCCTACATCCGCGAGGCGCTGCAAGCCATGCGCGCAGACGATAAAGCCGCCATCATCCTCTTTGGCGCGGATGCGCTGGTGGAGCGCCCCATGTCCGCGCTGACAGAACTGGCGGATTTTGCCTCCCTTCCAATTTCCAACCAGACAGACCTAGCCGAAGCCATTCAACTGGGGTTGGCGTTATATCCGGCGGGGTACGCCAAACGCATGGTCATCCTCTCGGATGGAGCGGAGACAACGGGGGACGCGCGGACCGCCGCCAAATTTGCCGCCGCGTTAAAGGCGCAGATTGTGGTGGTTCCATTTTTGGGCGGGGAGACTCCCGAAGCGCTTTTGACCAATGTGCGCGTGCCCGCGCACATTCGCAGCGGCGAACAATTTGACCTTGAAGTCTCCGTTCAATCCAATCAACCCATGAACGCCATCGTGCGAATTATCTCCGAAGGCGCGGTGTTGTATGAAGCGCCGCATACGCTTCGTAAGGGCGCGCAAACGCTCAGCCTCACGCTGACCGCGCAAGGCAGCGGATTTATCCGCTACCAAGCGCAACTCATTCCGCAGCAAGACGCCTACCCTCAAAATAATCGGCTGGATACATTCGCTCAAATTGAGGGCGCGCCGCGCATCTTAGTGGTAGCGCCGCCCGCTGGCGAGAAATTACCCGGCGGCGAGATTCGCCCCGATGAGGCGCAACTCTTGACAGTCGCGTTAGAAGCGGCGGGTTTTCAAATTTCAAAATCAGCGCCCGCGTTTTTTCCCGCCGATTTGCCCTCTCTGGCGGCGTATCAATCCATTGTGTTGGTGGATGTTCCAGCGCGTGATTTGAGCGAAAATCAAATGGAGGCGCTGCGTTCTTATGTGCGCGACCTCGGCGGCGGTTTGGTGACGGTGGGCGGGACGACCAGCTACGGCGTGGGCGGTTATTATGGAACTCCGTTGGAAGACGCGCTGCCCGTCAATATGCAAATTAAAGACCAACAGCGCCGCCCGCAATTGGCGATTGTTTTTATCATTGACCATTCCGGCAGTATGAGCGAAACCAGCGGCGGCGTGACCAAATTGGAACTGGCAAAAAAAGCGGTGGCGCGCTCGGTGGAATTGCTCTTCCCGCAAGACCGCTTGGGCGTCATTGCCTTTGACGAAACCGCCAGCTGGGTTGTCCCTATGACCACGCTGGAATCTCGCGGCGAAGCGTTGAGTAAAATTGCGGGCATCTCCTTGGGCGGCGGCACAGATATTTACGCGGGCTTGCTTGCCATGTCTAAAACTTTGCCACAAGACCCCGCCAAAGTGAAGCATGTTATTCTGCTGACAGACGGCGGCGCAGATGTGACGGGAATTCCGCAACTGGTTAAAAAACTCTACGAAGAAAATGGCATTACCCTTTCCACCGTTGGCGTGGGCAATGACGCGGCGGATTTTTTAGACGACCTCGCCGAAATAGGCGGCGGGCGCTATCACTTCACCAGTAACGCGGGCAGCATTCCCAGCATCTTCACCGAAGAAACCACGCTCGCCGCCCGCGCCTACATTGTGGAAGAAACTTTTTTTCCCGCGTTGCTAAACTCTTCGCCCATCCTTGCCAACATCAACGAAGTTCCGCCGCTGTATGGCTATGTCGCCGCCAGCGCCAAAGACCGCGCGCAGGTCATTTTAGAATCGCCCAAGGGCGACCCCATCCTTGCGGCGTGGCAATACGGGTTGGGAAAATCCGTCTCCTTTACGTCAGACGCAACCGGACGCTGGGCAAAAAGTTGGGCGCAGAGCGAAATCTTCCCTACTTTTTGGGCGCAGGCTGCGCGTTACACCATCAACGACTCGCTTAACTCCGCGCTGCAAATGACGGTGGAAACGCAAGGAGAACAAGCGCGCCTTATGTTAGACGCGCGCGCGCCGAGCGGGGAATTTTTAGACGCGTATCAAATAGAGGCGAACATCATCGCCCCCAACGGAAAATCGCAAACGGTTGTATTTTCTCAAACCGCGCCGGGCAGGTACGAATCTCAATTTACGCCAAATGAGCAGGGCGCGTACCTCATGCGCTTTTCTGGAACAAAAGACGCGGCGGGCGATTCCGCTCCGCTGGCGGAAACGACGGGCTGGGCTTTATCCTACTCGCCGGAATATCAACGCATCCAACCGAACCCGGATTTACTGCTGCGCCTGTCGGAAATTTCCAACGGGCAGGTTGCCTCGTCCGACCCTGCAAATATATTTACGCATGACCTGCAAGCCGTCCGCGCCGCCAAACCCATTTCCTTTTGGCTTTTGTTATTCGCGGCGCTCTTGCTGCCTTTGGATATTGCCGCGCGGCGTTTGATGATTAGTTCCTACGACGTGGCGAAGTTAAAAGAAAAGTTAACGCCTAAACAGCGCGCGCCCGTTCCTGTGGAAGTTAATCCGCGCATGGCGGCTCTGCAAAACGCAAAACGCCGCGTCCAAGAACAAGCGCCAGAGGCGCAAGAAATTTCCCCCGCGCCGCCTGCGGATTCCGCGCCTCGTCCCGCCGCGCCGCCGCCCGCGACAGAATCCACCACGTCCGCTTTGTTGGCGCGTAAGAAAAATCGCAGAAAATAAAAAAGACCTTCTTGCGAAGGTCTTTTTTTTATTTTGCTATCTTTTATTCCACCGTGAAGTTCAACGTATTGACGAGCGTGCCGTTGAAGAGGACTTCCACTTTGTAGCTGCCTACGGGCCAGCCGCCGTTGGGCGAGTCCATATAGAAGTTCACGCTGAACGAGCCGTCCTCGCTGATGTTTAAGTCGGAGGTGTCCATGATTTCTGAATTGTAGCCTTCCACCTGGTCCACATACCATTTGGTGGTGACGACGTTCCCCGTAACGCCATTATTCAAATCACCGACCACAAAAACGGTTTCGCCGGAGCTAAACACCGTTCCGGTTTGCGTTCCGTCTTTGTCTTTGGCAAGGCGCAAGTTTTCGAGCGTAGGCTCGGTATTGAGCGCGGCGCACGCCAGCGTGGAGGCGGCTAGGGCAAGCAGGGCGAGTAAAACTGAAAATTTGGCTTTCATCTCTACATTCTCCTTTGATAAAAAACGATGGGACGTTCCCGTTTTCGGGTAGCCTGATTATACAGGAAAGAATAAGACCATTTCTCCCCAATTTAGGCTATGTAATTTCAATGTAAAGGCGTTTGTTAATTGCGCCTTTGCTTTTGTAGTCGGTTACTTTAACCGTCCCAACTTCCGAAGTGTTTTGCACATGCGTGCCGCCATCGGCTTGTAAATCTAGCCCCACAATTTCCACCGTGCGGACGTTGAGAATGCCTTCCGGCAGCAAATTAATTTTTGTGCGGATTAAATCTGGAATTTGAAACGCCTCTTCGCGCGGCAAAATTTGGACGCGAATTTCGCGGGCTTTTTGTATTTCGGCATTGACCGCCGCTTCAATTTCCCGCACCAGCTCGCCGCGCATGGATTCAAACTCAAAGTCCATGCGTCCTTTAAGCGGCTCCATATCCCCGCCGGTGACTTTTGCGCCATAGTCGCGGAAGACTGTTCCGCACAAAACATGCAGGGCGGTATGCGTTCGCATTAGTTGATGTCGGCGCGTCCAATCAATTTCGCCGGTCACGGCTGCGCCCTGCAGGGGGAGAGGCGCGTCTCCGCCGAGAAAATGCAAAATGTCATCGCCTTGTTTTTTGACCTTTTCTACGGGGTAGGTTATTTCGCCAACGCGCAAAATGCCAAAGTCACAGGGTTGTCCGCCGCCGCCCGGGTAAAACGCGGAGCGGTTCAAAATTACGGCGCGAGTTTGAGCGTCTGCCGTTTGCGCGACAGCGGAAAACTCTTTAAGGTAAGCGTCAGTTTGATAGAGGAGTTCGGTCATTTCTTCATTATAAAAGATTAGGGTTAGATTAGAAAGCGGCGCGGCGCTTGACTTTGTTTGTTTGGGTATTGTATAGTAATCTGCGGTGATAACCTTAGGCGCTACCTTCGGGTCGTGCCTTTTGTTTGTCTATTGAACAAATTCCCTCAATCTCAAAGGAGAGGCAATGATTAAAGTTAGCGGTCTAACCAAAGACTATGGCGCGCGCCGCGCCATCCATAATTTAAGTTTTGACGCGAAAAAAGGCGAGGTGGTGGGGTTTCTTGGTCCAAACGGGGCGGGCAAGACAACCACCATGCGAATTTTAACGGGCTACATGCCGCCTACGGACGGCGAGGCGCTCATCGCCGGGTATGACGTGGTGGAAGAATCGCTGGAAGTTCGCAAGCGCGTTGGCTACCTGCCGGAAACCGTTCCGCTATATACCGACATGGCGGTCTTTGATTATTTGAAATTTATGGGCGAGTTGCGCCACCTGCCCGATGTAGATAACCGCGTAGATGAGACTTTGGAGATGGTCGGCTTGCTAGACCGCGCCAATGGCTACATTGGCAATCTATCCAAAGGGATGCGTCAGCGTGTGGGGTTGGCGCAAGCTCTTCTGCATCGTCCGGAAGTTTTAATCCTTGACGAGCCGACCATCGGCTTAGACCCGGGTCAAATGGTGGAAGTGCGCGAGCTCATCCGCGATTTGGGCAAAGAACGCACCGTGCTGCTTTCCACGCATTTATTGAATGAAGCGCAAAATATTTGTGACCGCGTGTTGATTATTAACAAGGGCAAAATCATCACCGAAGACACCACCGAAAACTTGCAGTCTCGCCTTGTGGGTGGGGAGCGTGTGCTGCTGCGCGTGCGCGGAGAAGCGGACGAACTTGCGGATACGCTCAAACAAATTAAGGGCGTGCAAAAAGTGGAAGCGCAAGCGGACGGCGCGGTGGAATTTGGCTTCTCCGCCGGAAAAGACCTGCGCCCCGAAGTGGCGAAACAGGTCATTAAAGCCGGCTATGACTTGTTGGAAATGCGCCCGCTGGGCATGAGCTTGGAAGAAATCTTCCTCGAACTGACCGGAGCGGACAAAAAGAAATAAAGAGCGGAGACGCAAAATCTTCAGATTTTGCCATCCCTTCTTGCCAAAGAGGATTTTATGAAAAATATTTGGACTATCGCAAAACGCGAATACGAAAACTACTTCAACAGCCCGCTGGCGTATGCGGTGGCGGTGGGCGTCTTGTTTATGCTGGGCATTTACTTTGCCCTCATCTTATACGTCTCCTCGCAGCAGTCCTTCATGGGCGGCGGCATTCCAGAGGTTGCGCCGCTTAACTGGCTCTTTGTCTTTTTGATGATTTTCCTCAGCCCCGCGCTGACCATGCGCCTCATCTCCGATGAAGCCCGCATGGGCACGCTGGAATTAATGCTCACCGCCCCCGTGCGAGATTTTGAACTGGTGGCGGGCAAATGGCTGGGCGCGCTGCTTTTCGTCCTCTCTATTGCGCTCATCACCATCATCTACCCACTGATTGTGAATAACTTTGTTGAGCCGGGCATTGACTGGCTGGTCATGCTTTCCTCCTACTTGGGTCTCATTCTGGTTTGCGCGGCGCTGTTAGCGTTGGGAACGGGCATTTCCGCCATTTTCAGCAATCAATTTGCCGCATTCTTCGTCACGCTGGGTTTGTTCTTCTTCCTGTGGTTCATGGTCAGCCTGCCCGCAAACTATCTGCCCGTAGGCGGAGAAGTGTTCAACTATTTGAGCATTTCCACGCATTTCTCTCAGTCTATGAATAACGGGACTATTGCGCTCGGCGACATTGTCTATTATCTCAGCCTGACCGCGCTGGGTCTATTTATCGGCTCAACCGCCGTTGAAATTCGGAGATGGAATTAACATGGCTGGCAAAAAGAAAAACCCAAATGCAAAATACGCCATTGCCGCGCTGGTGGTTGCGCTGTTCGCTTGCGTGACAACCGCATTGTTAGGCTCGGTAAAAGGCGTGCTGGCGCTACAAATGTTCACGCTGGATGAAAGCGCATTAAAAACCCTCAACCTGATTCTCAACATCAGCATTGCGCTGGTTCTTATCGGCTTGGGCGTGTACGCCATTTTGTCGCCGGACGCCATTCGCCGCTTTTTCAGCGGGCGGCAGGCGCGTTACGGTTCTAACGCCTTAGTGATGACCATTGCCTTTCTCGGTATTGTTTTTGCGCTCAACTATCTGGCGTACAACAACCCGAATTGGTTGGGCGCGCCCTGGGATTTGACCGAAGATAAATCGAATACGCTTGCGCCCGAAACGCTGCAAACGCTCGCCGCGTTGCCGCAAAAAGTGGAGGCGACTGCCTTCTACGCCGCGTTAGACCAAGTGAGCGCGAAAGAATTGCTGCTTAAGTTCAAAGAAAACAGCAACGGTAAATTTGATTATAAATTTATCAACCCGGATTCCGACCCGCTTGCCGCCAAAGAGGCGGGCATTACCGGCGATGGCAAAATTCTGCTGCAAATGGGAGACGTGAAACAAGTGGCGTCTTACGCCAGCGAACAGGAAATTACCAAAGCGCTGATTTATCTCATTAGCCCCACGCCGAGCCATGTGTATTTTCTGCAAGGGCATGGCGAAGCGGCTTTGGATGCATCCAGCCAGCAGTTGAGCGTGTCCATTGCCAAAGAAACGTTGGAAGCGAAAAATTATGTCATTCAAGAATTAAATCTGCTGACCGCCAAAGAAATCCCCGCGGACGCGGATTTGGTTGTGATAGCCGGTCCGCAAAAGCCGCTGACCAAAGACGAAGTGAAACAACTCCAAGCGTATATGAACGCGGGCGGTTCTTTATTTGTGATGGAAAACCCCACGCTGATGACGGACTTTGGCGGCGCGCCCGACCCGCTGAACGATTACCTGAACGCCGATTGGGGCATTCAATTGAGCGATGACATCATCATTGATTACGTCAATACGCAAAACCCGCTACAAGCCGTATCTTCCGGCATTGGCGTTCATCCCATCACCCAAAATTTGACCACGAACTACGTCGTCATTTTGCCGCAGGCGCGCAGCCTTGCCATCACCGCCGAAAAAGAAAATATAGCCCAAACCGTTTTGCTGACCACAACGGAGCAATCTTGGGGCGAGACGGAGCTTGTCTCTGGGCAGCAGCCGCAATTTGATGAGGGCAAAGACTCTGCGGGTCCGCTTAACCTTGCCATCGCCGCCGAAAATTCCCTTACGAAAGGGCGCGTGGTTGTCTTCGGCAATTCCATCTTTGCCGCCAACGATGCTTTTGAAGCGTATGGCAACGGCAACATCTTCGTCAATTCAGTGGATTGGGCGGCGGAGCAGGAATCCCGTTTGAACCTGACAACCCGCGAGAGTAAACTTCGCACTTTCCTGCCGCCGGATACCATTCAATTTATCATCATCATTATCTTCGCCGTTTTTGTCTTGCCCGGCATTGTGATTGTTTCGGGCATTTCCGCGTGGATTGCGCGAAAACGGAAAGGCTAAACATGGCTGCAAAAAATACCGCAAAAAAACAAAAAGTGGAAAAGGCGGCAACGCCGAAGAAAGTGAAATTAAACAAGCCGGTTGTGCGTCGTTCGGCGCGCGCAGGCGAGCAAAAACCGGCGATTCAACTTGGCACGCTGATTACCTTAACGCTCTTCGCCGCCATCGTCTTGACGATGATTTTCCTCAACCGCCAAGACCAAACCAAGGCAGAAGAGGCGCTGCCGACCAGCGCCGCGCCCGTTTTTCTTTTTGACGAAACCAAAGACGGCGCGCTGACGAGCATTGAAGTGAAACCGGCGCAGACCGCCGCCGTCAAAATTGCGTTGGGCGCGGATAAGGCGTGGGCATTTGAACTGCCCACGCAAACCGCCGCCGACCAAGCCCTGGTGACATCCGCCGCCACGCAGGTTTTTGCCTTGACGAAAGGCGCGGAATTGGACGGCAAAATGTCCATTTTTGGATTGGACGCGCCCAATTACGTCATCACTTTGACGTTTGCAGGCGGCAAAACTCACGTTTTAGAAATAGGCGACGCCACCCCAACCAACAGCGGCTATTATGCCCGCCTCGACCAAAGCGCCGCCTTTATCACCGACCTGAGCGGCGCGGACGCGCTCTCTAACTTGGCGGAATACCCGCCCTACGCCGTCACGCCCGCGCCGGAAGTCACTCCCGCCCCGTAAATTAGAAAGGCGCGCCGCTTAAAACGCGGCGCGTTTTTTACGCGGCTTGTAATAGAAACGCCTTGCAAATCATCATATAACTGCAAATGGCGCTTGCTTTTGACCTTGAAAAAGTGTATTCTTTTTCTGTGCTTTGAAAGATAAATCTTAAAACTGTGGATGTGCGTGAATGGATGTAGATAAGATTCTGTTGTCGGACGAAGAAGAAGAGTTTTCCGCAATTTCGCGGCTGATAGAACTGGGGCGGCAAAAGTCATACGTCACTCTGGACGATATTTTGCACTTCTTTCCCGAAGCCGAGCAAGACGTGGAGCAATTGGAAGAAGCCTTCTCCGCTCTGCTGAGCGCGGGCATTCCCTTCATGGAAGATACTTCCATGCCGGAGCCTTCCGAAGACGAGCTCATTGCCGTTGAAGAAAGCGTAGAAGTAGAACCAGAGCCAGACCTCTCTCTGGATGACTACCTTGCAAATATTGATACAGACGATACGATTGGGCTGTACCTCAAAGAGGTGAGCCGCGTTCCGTTGCTGGTCGCCGTAGAAGAAGTGCAACTCGCCAAACGTATTGAGGCGGGGCGCAGCGCCCGCGAAGATTTAGCGCACGGCAGCATTTCTCCCAAACGCCGCATGGAACTGCGCCAAGCCATCGAAGATGGTTGGGCGGCGCGCGAACATCTCATCACCGCCAACTCGCGCCTCGTGATTTCCGTTGCCAAAAAATACATGGGGCGCGGCGTGCCTTTCCTCGACTTGATTCAAGAAGGCAATATTGGTCTTATTCGCGCCACCAAAAAATTTGACTATCGGCGCGGACACAAATTTTCCACCTACGCCACCTGGTGGATTCGCCAAGCCGTCACCCGCGCCATCGCCGACCAAGGGCGCACCATTCGCGTCCCCGTTCACATGGGCGACCAAATTAACAAACTCCTGCGCGTGCAACATCAACTGACTCAAAAACTGGGGCGCGACCCCAGCGTGGATGAAATTGCCCTCGCCTTAGACGTTCCTCCCAAAAAAGTGGAGAACATGATTCAAGTGGCGCGCCGTCCGCTTTCGCTGGAAACGCCAACAGATGATGAGGAAGACTCCGTGTTGGGCGACTTCATCGAAGATGACGAAGCGCCGCCGCCCGACGAGACCGCCACCTACAATTTGTTGCGCGAACATCTCGGCGAAGTGCTAAACGGATTGCCTCCGCGTGAAGTCCGAATTTTGCAATTGCGCTACGGCTTGCTCGACGGGCAAGCTTATACGCTGGAAGAAGTGGGGCGCAAAATGGGCGTCACCCGCGAGCGCGTGCGGCAAATTGAAGCGCAAGCGCTCAGTCGTTTGCGCCACCCCTCCATCCGCAGGAAACTGCGCGACTACTTGGGAGAATAAATTCGTAGGGCAGGCTTACAAGCCTGCCCTACTTTCATTAACGGTACAATTGCCCGCAGGCATGAAACTCCTCCCCAAAATTCCCCGCACCCTCGCGCTCACGTTGATTTTTGCCCTCGCGCTGATTTACCCCCTCCTGTGGCTCAAAATGCTCGCCGACCCCGCGCAACGCACCGGCGCAGACTTCATCGCTTTTTATGCCGCCGGACGCATCGCGCGCGAAGAGGGCGCGGCGCAAGTCTATGACCTGCGCTTGCAGCAAAAATATGAGCGCGAAGCGCTGGGCGTAGATTTTGACTTTGCCGAGACGAACCCCTTTGTGCATCCGCCCTTCGTCATTCCTTTGACGCAATTTTCCGTCACGGAAAATTATGTTGCCTCATTTCAACGCTGGGCGCTCTGGATGATTGCCTTCTTTGCGGCGGGCTTGCCCTTGCTGATGAAAACTCTCGCCCTGCCGCGCCGCGATATTCCGCCCGTAGCGGCGGCGTTATTTTTATTCTTCCCTTCTTTCCAAAGCATTATTCTGGGACAGGATAACGCCCTCATGTTTTTGGGTCTTGCCTTCCTGCTATGGGGCGGCGCTCAAAATAAAGATTGGGCGGCGGGGCTGGGCTTGGCGCTGACTCTCATTCGCCCGCATCACGCGCTTTTTTTACTTGCGCCTTTTCTCTTTCAACGCCGCGCCGCGCTGAAATGGTTTGCTTTATTCGCCGTTGCGCTAGGACTCTTCAGCCTTGCCGTTGTGGGCATAGATGGGACGGCGGGCTTCCTCAAAATTTTGACCGTCAGCGGCAGCGGAGAGGGATTCAAAATTAATGAAGAGGCGATGATTAATCTCATTGGCTTGCTGCGGCGCGCCCTGCCGAATCTCCCCGCCAGCGCAACGAGGCTTGCGGGTTGGCTCGCCTACGGCGCGGCGCTATTTGCCGCGCTGATATACGCGCAGCGCAGCGCCGCTCCGCTGGAAGATAAAATCAGCCTGTCCGCCGTTGCCGCAATTTTTTTCTCGCCCCATTCCCATGTGCAAGATTTACTTCTGCTGCTCGCGCCGATTCTTGTCCTCATGCGAATCCTGCTCGCCAAACGGATTCTACTCCCCAGCCGCGCCGCATTACTACCCGCTGGCATTTCCTTCATCCTCTTATTTAGTTACGCCTCAACCGCGTTGACTCACTCCCTGCCATACTTGTTGATGGCGGGCTTGCCCTTCCTCATTCTTCGTTACCGCCCATGAAACCTTTTTATCGCTTCTTTTCTGTCATCGTCTTTCTATTGATTTTTGCTATCGCCACGCATACGCCCGCAGATAACGATATGTGGTGGCATCTTCGCGCCGGAGAGGAAATGGCGCAGCAGGGAAAAATTTTACTGACGGACGAGTTTTCCTATACCCAATATGGAGAGGCTTGGGTCAATGCCTTCTGGCTATCCGATTTAATCCTCTACGGGCTTTGGCGCTTGGATGGATTTTTTGCCATCGCCTTTGCAACCGCGCTTATGGCGGTTGCCGTTATGGGGGTTGTCTTTCTGCACATGCAAAGCGAGGAACAAGACGCGCCAATTTTGCGCGGCTTGCTCCTCTTGTTGGCGATGATGGGCGCAGTTGCCAATTGGACTCCGCGCCCACAATTGAGCTCCTTCCTCTTCCTCGCCATTTTGGATTTTTTCCTGCATCGCCATTTTCACATTAAGCGCCAACCCCTTTGGATTTTGCCTCTGCTTTTTGCCGCGTGGGGAAATTTTCACGGCGGCTACATTTGGGGCGCGTTGTTGATGATAGCCGTTTGGGTCGGCGAATTGTTCAACCTTTGGTTTAACAATCAGCCTTCCTTGTCGTGGCGTGAACTTTTTCAACTTGGCGGCTGGGGCGCGCTGGCGTTGTTGGCGGTTGCCATTAACCCAAATGGCTTTGCCATGTGGCGTTTACCTTTTACGCAAGTGGACGTCTCGCTCGCCATTCAAGAATGGCTCTCGCCAGACTTTCATCAATTTTACGCGCACCCGCTGTTATGGCTTTTCTTCCTGTGGATTTTTGCGCTTGGCTTTGGCGGCAAGCGCCTCTCGTTTGTGGATTTATTCAAAGCGCTTGGCTTTGCCTATCTCTTCTTCTTCGCGCAGCGAAATTTGGTTGCCCTTGCCGTTATTCTTCCGCCTGTCGTGGCGCGCCACCTTGAGCCTGCGCTGGCGCATCTCTTTCCCAACGCAAAGCGCCGCCCGCCTAAATCTTTCAAAACATTAAACTTGGTCTTCACCGCGTTTTTGGCGACGCTGGTTTTTACCAATGTATGTTATCTCTCTCGCGTGGAACAAATGACCCGCCGCGTCCCGGAACGTTCCGCCGCGTGGTTGGAGCGCAGCGGCTTGCAAGGACGAATGCTCAATTCCTATAACTGGGGCGGCTACATCATCTGGCGGTTGCGCGAATACCCTGTCTTTATTGACGGGCGCGCCGACTTATACGGAGACGCGCTACTGACCGACTGGCGCGACATGACAAACGGCTCGCCGCGCGGCATGGAACTGTTGGATAAATATCAAATTGATTTGATTTACCTTGAACCGCATCAGCCGCTGTTGCAAAAACTCCCCGCCGCAGAATGGCGGCGCGTGTACGCCGATTCGCAAATGAGCATATATCAACGGGCGCAGCCATGAGCAAAACATCCGTTACCCCGCGTGAAGTCGCCTTCTTCTTCCTTTTGCTCGCGGCATTGAGCGGCGCGGGCGCGCGGCTTTATCCCATCCTCGTCAATTCCTTCCCGCTGGTGGATGGCGGCATGTTCTACGCCATGATGCAAGACCTGCGCGCCGCGCATTTTGCCTTGCCAATTTTCACTACCTACAATCAAGCGCAAATTCCTTTTGCCTACCCGCCGCTTGGTTTTTATCTCGGCGCGGCGCTGAGCGCGTGGACAGGACTCTCCGCGTTGGACGTTTTGCGCTGGCTGCCGGTCACGGTCTCGCTGCTGAATCTTCCGCTGTATCATTTTTTTGCAAAGGCGGTTTTTACCTCCCCGCCAAAAGCCGCGCTGGCAACCTTTTTATTTGCGCTTACGCCCGCCTCCTATTGGTGGAACATTGTGGGCGGCGGCTTAACGCGCGCGCTCGGCGCTTTTTTCTTTACGCTGGTTTTGCTCGCCGCGCATCGCGCTTTACAAACCCGCAGCCGCGCATGGACGCTCGCCGCCATGTTCAGTTTGGCGGGCGTAGTCTTGAGTCATCCCGCGTGGGCGTTACAAGCGCTGGCGGCGTTCACGGTTTTATTTTTATTTTATGGTCAAGACAAACAAGGCGCGGCGCTTTTTGGCGCTGTCCTTTTGGGCGCGGCGTTTCTCAGCGCCCCGTGGTGGGCAACGGTGATTGCGCGTCATGGCGCAGACATCTTTTTACTGGCGGCGGGCGGTGGATTCTCCCGCTGGCGTTTTTGGACAGTTTTCTTTACCCTCGCCTTCACCGATGAGATTGTCCCCGTCTTGGCGGTTTTCGGAATTTTAGGATTCTTCATTCATCTTGCGCGGCGCGACTTTTTCCTACCCGCGTGGATTTTACTCGCCCTTCTCGTTGAGCCGCGCGGCGGAATGCCCGCCTCCGTTTTTGCCTTTTCCTTGCTGGCTGCCACTACCCTGGCGGATGGAGTCGCCGCCGCCTTTTCCGAAAGCCGCAACTGGCAGGCGACTCTCTCTGCGTTTAGTGGCAAGGCTTTCTTTGGATTTCTCGTCCTTTTGCTGAGTTACCATGCTTTTGAAGTTTCGCATTCCGTTTCGATTCAAGTTTTGAACGAAGACCAGCGGACTGCAATGGAATGGATGCGCGCCAACACCCAACCCGCAGAGAGTTTTCTGCTCTTCGACTTTGAACCCAACCCGCTGCATTCCCCCTTCACCGAATGGTTTCCGGCGTTGACGCAACGCCGTAGCGTAGCCACAATTCAAGGCGCGGAGTGGCTGCGCGGGGATGCAAATTATGTTTCCATTTACGATTCTATTTTTCAAATTCACGCCTGCGTTTACCGTGACGTGGAATGTGTGTATGCGCTGCAAGACTCATTGCCGCGCTATGATTACATTGTGACCGTTCCCAGCCCGCTTGCAAATTCGCTGCAAGCCAGCGCGGATTTTGTTCCGATATACCGCTCACATGACGTGATAATTTTTAAGCGCAACCAATAAAAAAGACTCGCTTTACGGCGAGTCTTTTTCTGCTGAAGATTTTTTTTACTTTGCTTCGGCGGGCGCTGCGGAAAGCGCGGCAAGGCGTTTCATCAAACGACCCTTGCGGCGCGCAGCGTTATTGGGGTGCAAAACGCCTTTGATGGCGGCTTTATCGAGCGCGCTAATCGCCTCGATGACCGCTTCTTTGGTGTTGGGTTCGTTCTTTGCAAACGCGGCGCGGGCGGCTGCTACCGCTGTGCGGGCGGCTCCGCGAAAGGTGCGGTTGCGAAGGCGGCGCTTCTCGTTTTGACGATTGCGCTTAATTTGAGATTGAATGTTAGCCAAGGTATTCCTCCAAAAGATACTTTCTATTTACGACAGCGCGCTATTGTACATGACGCGCGCGGGTTTGTCCAGTTAATTAATGGGCGTGCCGGTGGCGGTGGGCAGCTCGGTGCCGGGACCGGGCGTAATGGGCGTTGCCGTTGGCGGGCGCGTGGCTGTGGCGGTGACCATGTTGACGGGGATGACCAAAACTTGCCCGACGAAGAGCGCGTTAGGGTTATCCAATTTGTTGGCGTTGATAATTTCCTCTTCCGTGCTGTTGAATTGCGCGGCAATGCCGCCCAGCGTATCTCCGGCTTGCACAATATATTCCAATTTTGTGCCGCGCGCTAAATCGGCGGGAATGGCGGTGGCAGTGGGGAGTTGATAGCCCGGATGCGGAATGGTGATAGCCTGCCCGGGCAAAATGTTGAGGGTTGTGGGGTCAATGCCAATGGGCATTCCTTGCGTGTCCGCGCCGCCGTAGGGGTTAAGGCTGAGAATTTTTAGCACGCCGTCATCGCCCAGCCCAAACTTTTCCGCAATGAGCGCAATGTAATCGCCGTCTTGCACGGTATAAGTGAAAGGCGCGGAAAAAGTCGCTGTGGGCGTAATGGTAAAGGTGGGCGTCGCCGTGGGGGTTTCGGTGGGCGTGCTGGTGCTAGTAGGCGTAAAGGTGATGGTGGGCGTGGGCGTTTCGGTGGCAAAGAGATTCGATACCGGGTTGTTGGGCGCGCTAACCAGCCAATAGATAATAAATCCGATGCCGCCCAGCGCAAACAGCCCAGCGAGGATGTAGATGGCGTTTAGGTTGCTGCGCTGTCTGCGGTTGCGATAAGAATTGATGACGTTGGATGAAGACGAAATAGGCGGTCTATTGTTCATGGAAATTCCTTCTTTTCAAATGTGAACGCGATTCTACCTGAAAAAACTTATTTTGGACGATAACGTTTTAACGTTAGAACGTTTAAACGTTCAAACGTTCTAACGCTTCACATGCGCCCGCAAATATTTTCCCGTGTAGGATTCTTTCACCTTCATCACTTGTTCCGGCGTTCCAGTCGCTAACAATTCTCCGCCTCTGTCGCCGCCTTCGGGTCCTAGGTCTATCAGCCAGTCGGCGACTTTGATGATGTCGAGGTTGTGTTCGATAATCAGCACGGAGTTGCCCGCGTCCACCAGCCTTTGAATGACCTCGATTAATTTATGTACATCTGCGGCGTGCAAGCCAACGGAGGGTTCGTCTAACACATACAAGGTTCTGCCGGTGGCGCGGCGTGAAAGTTCCTTGGAGAGTTTAACGCGCTGCGCTTCGCCGCCGGAGAGGGTGGTGGCGGGCTGCCCTACGCGGACGTAGCCCAAGCCGACTTCTTGCAGTAACTTTAATTTATTGAGCATTTGCGGGTAGTTCTTAAATTCTTCCAGCGCGTGTTCTACGGTCATATCTAATATGTCGGCAATCGAGTATTTGTCGCGGAAGAGGACTTGCAGCGTTTCATGGTTAAAGCGCCTGCCGTGACATACATCGCAGGGAACGTAAACATCCGGCAGAAATTGCATTTCAATCCGCAGTTCGCCCTGCCCCTGACATGCCTCGCAGCGCCCGCCATGCACGTTAAAGGAAAAACGTCCCGGCTTGTAGCCGCGCACTTTGCTTTCCGGCAGGTCGGCGAACAACTTGCGGATTTCGTCAAACAGTCCGGTGTAAGTGCCGGGGTTGGAGCGCGGCGTGCGCCCGATGGGCGATTGGTCTATGTTGATAATTTTATCCAGATGCTCCACGCCCTCAATGCGCTCATGTTCGCCCGCTTGCTTGCGCGCGCCCATCAATTGCGTATCCAGCGCATTGTAGAGGATGTCGCTCATCAGCGTAGATTTGCCGGAGCCGGAAACGCCGGTGATGCAAACCAACTCGCCCAGCGGAATTTCCACGCTGATATTTTTTAAGTTGTTGGCGCGCGCGCCAATAATCTTTAAGGACTTGCCGTTTCCTGCGCGGCGCTGCTTGGGAACTTCCACTTGCTTGCGCCCGGAGAGATATTGCCCGGTGAGCGATTTGGGGTGTTTGAGAATGTCGCGGGGCGTTCCCTCCGCGATGATTTGTCCGCCGTGTTCGCCCGCCGCGGGACCTAAATCCACCACCCAATCGGATTCGAGGATGGTCTCGTCATCATGCTCCACCACCAGCACAGTGTTGCCTAAATCCCGCAAGCCTTTGAGGGTTTCCAGCAGGCGCGAATTATCGCGCGGATGTAAGCCAATGGATGGCTCGTCCAGCACATACAACACGCCCACCAGCCGCGAGCCGACTTGCGTGGCAAGGCGAATGCGCTGCGCTTCGCCGCCGGAGAGGGTGACGGCGGAGCGATTGAGGGTGAGATAATCCAGCCCCACATTGACGAGAAAACTCAGCCGTTCGCTGATTTCTTTAATCACGCGCTCGGCGATGGTCTTTTGTTTGGCGTTCAGCGGGGAATTTTTTCCGCTGATTTTTTTTATCCATTCCAGCGTTTTGAGGACATGCCAGGAGTTGGCTTCCACAATGTTTACGCCGTCCACCGTCACCGCCAGCGCGGCAGGGTTGAGACGTTTTCCGCCGCAAGACGGGCAGGGGCGGTCCGACATGAACTCCGCAATTTTTTCGCGCATCCATTCGGAATTGGTCTCGCGGTAGCGCCGCTCCAAATTGCGGATGACGCCTTCAAAGGCGCGCGTAAATTTGAACTCGCTGCCGTTGGCGTTTTGGTAAGTCATGGCAATTTGCTTGTCGCCTGTTCCGTACAACACAATGCGCTTTTGGTCGGGCGTTAAGTCGCCAAAGGGTTTATCTAAATCTATTTTGTATACCTTGCAGGCATTGACCAAACTCTGCCAGTAGTAGCCGCCTTCTTCGCGCGGTCCGTTCCATTCAAGGCTGACGATAGCGCCATCATTCAGCGAGATGCTTTCATCGGGGATGATGCGCGTTGGGTCAATTTCCAATTTTGAGCCTAAGCCCTGACAATCCGGGCAAGCGCCTTGTGGCGTGTTAAATGAAAAAGTGCGCGGCTCAATTTCTGGCACAGTAGAGCCATGTTCTGGGCAGGCGAGATGCTCCGAAAATTGAATATCCTCTTTTTTATCTACAAGATGAATAGTGACGTAGCCTTCGCCAAACTTCAACGCGGTTTCAATCGAATCCGTCAAGCGGCTGCGCGCGGCGCGGCGTTCTTCTTTTTCTTCGGGGTGAGTCATCACCAGCCTGTCCACCACCGCTTCGATGGTGTGCTGTTTGTAGCGGTCAATTTCTATTTCCTCATCCAGCGAGCGCACCGCGCCATCCACGCGGGCGCGGGTAAAACCCGCCTTGCGGATTTCTTCAAAGATGGCTTGATACGTCCCTTTGCGTCCGCGCACCAGCGGAGAAAGAATCAGCACGCGAGTCCCTTCGGGCAGTTTTTCCACCGCCTCTACAATTTCTTGCGCCGATTGTTTTGCCACCTCACGCCCGCAGACGGGGCAATGCGGCACGCCCGCGCGCGCAAACAGCAGACGCATGTAATCGTAAATTTCCGTCACCGTGCCAACAGTGGAACGCGGGTTGTGGCTGGTAGATTTTTGGTCAATAGAAACAGCGGGGGAGAGTCCGTCTATGTAATCCACGTCGGGCTTGTCCATTTGCCCGATGAATTGGCGCGCATACGCGGAGAGTGATTCCACATAGCGGCGCTGTCCCTCGGCGAAGATGGTGTCAAACGCCAGCGAGGACTTGCCCGACCCGGAAAGACCGGTGATGACTACGAATTTATCGCGCGGAATTTCTACGGTAATATTTTTCAAATTGTGGACGCGCGCGCCTACCACGCGGATGGAATTAGATGACATAAGACTCCTATTGGGGACGGGGATTATAGCACAAATGTTTTATTTTTAAGGAAGCGGTAAATTCCCCGCGTAGCCGGTTAATTCTACATAGCCGTTGCCTTGCGCGGGCGCGCCGTTGCACGTCCCCGTAAATTGAACTGTGCCTTCCCAATAGGTTACGGCGGGAAAGTTAATCTCTTGGTCGTTCATCCACGGGCGGACGCTCAACGCGCAATTCGGCGCGTTAAGTTGAATTTGCCAAGCGGCGGGATAAATTCCGCCGCTGTGCGGGCTGCGCCATTCTTCTGTGGGGCGGAGCGAAAACGCCGCGCCGTTCAACGGCGTGGCTGTTCCATCTGCGGATATAAACGTCCCGCTGGATGACGCTGAAACGCCGCCGCCGCGCTCGCGTAATTGAAACAACATCAACGCCGAGCCGTCTTCAAATTGCAGTGAAAACCAATCCCAGCCAATTTGGTTTTCGTCCAATGCGCCTGTGCTAAATTCGTGGTCTTTCCAAGCCAGCCCGCTCACCGCGTAGGTTTCGTCTTCCATTTGAATTGTCCCTTGCGCTTGCAGGCGCGGCTGACTGTAATAGTAAGAGGCGTTGTTGGCGTTGTTTCCCTTGCGGCTGTATCCATTTTCGCCATGCAGAACAATTCCCAGCCCGTCGCTTAAGGCGAGGTCTATCTTCAATTCATCTTGCGCGGCTTGCAAATGATACGAGCCATCCGCCAATTCTTCTATGCGCCAATCTTCCAGCCACACGCGGTATGGGGCGCTTTGCGCTCCCGCCAAACCCGGTCCGGGGCGCGAGTAGCGCTCGAAGGCGTGGAAAGCGCCGGACTGAATATCGCTCAGCGCGAAATGGGCGAAGTAAACATCGCCGCTGCGCCAATCTGAATCGGCGGGCTGTTGCGGCGTGGGCGGAATTAATCCAACCCGAAAGATGGTCAGCTCAAAGCCAAAATGCCGCCCGGCGGCGCTTTCTAAATTTCCGGTGTAGTACCACCATTCTGTGCGAAAGTCGGAATGCGCGCCAAAATCGGCGGGGAAGGTGAGCGGACGCGAGCCATCGGCAGAGGTGAACCCCGCCGCATCGGCTTGGCTAAATTTTGCGGGGAGGGCGGTTTGCGGCGCGGCTTGCGGCGCGCACGCGGCAAGCGTTAGAAGAATAAGCGAGAGGGAAATAAATTGTTTCAAAAGATACCTATTGTAAAAAAGTCTTTTTTATGAAATTTCTCCGTGCCTCTGAAAAACTTTGTGGATTCTGCGTTCTCTGTGGCGAAAATAATTTCTGAGTCCATCTTGTTACTTGAACTTAGAGTTTGAATTGTAATCAAAGCCTTTTGGACACGGATTATGCAGACTACGCGGAATCTCGCGGATTTTTTAAGTAAATCCGCCGAACCTATTTTTTTGAGAAATTTACGCGGGTTTGATTATACGTCTTTGGCGGCGCGCGCCGTAAACGTTGATATTGTTCTAATGCGCGGCGGATAAAATTTTTGACATGACAGAGTTTCTTCGTTTTCAAAATTTGACCAAATCGTATTACGAAGGCGACCAGCCCCGCGTGGTCTTGCAAAACGCTCATGCGGAATTTCGGCGCGGCGAGATGACCGCCATTCTTGGTAAGAGCGGCTCCGGCAAAAGCACTCTGCTCAACTTGGTGAGCGGCATAGACGCGCCGGATAGCGGCAGCGTTGTTGTGGATGGGCGCGACCTGACGCGCCTTTCGGAGCGCGAGCGCACTCTCTTTCGCCGCGCAAATATTGGATTCATCTTTCAATTTTTTAATTTGATTCCCACGCTGACGGTCAGCGAGAACGTCTTGCTGCCCTTGGAGTTAAATCGCGTTCCGCGCTTAAGCGCCCGCGCCAAAGCCGAATCTCTTTTGGCGGCTGTGGGTTTGCTAGACCGTTGGGCAACCTTTCCGGAAAAACTCTCCGGCGGCGAACAGCAGCGCGTGGCAATTGCGCGCGCTTTGGCGCACGACCCTCCGCTCATTTTGGCGGATGAGCCAACCGGAAATTTGGATGAAGAGACGGGCGCGCAAGTGATGTCTTTGCTGACCAGCCTCATGCACGAGGGCAACCGCTCGCTGTTAATGGTGACGCACAGCCCCGAAGCCGCCTCTCATGCCGACCATGTGCTGCGTTTAACGCGCGGGCAACTTGTGACAGAGCGTTAATGATGCTTTCCTTGCGAACCTTGTTGCGCCATCCATTGCAATTCGCGTTGATGACGCTGGGCATTGCGCTCGGCGTGGCGGTTATGGTCGGCATTGACCTTGCCAATGCCAGCGCGGAACGCGCCTTTGATTTAAGCGCCAGCGCGGTTGCCGGGCGGGCTACGCACGCCATCAGCGCCGGAGAATTGGGCGTGGACGAATCGGTTTATGTTCAACTGCGAACCAGCCCGCAGTGGCGCTCTCGTTTGGAAAGCGCGCCGCTTGTGCGCGTTTATGCGTCCAGCCCGCAGCTAGGCGATATTCCATTTACCCTATTAGGCATAGACCCCTTTGCCGAAGCGCCCTTTCGCGGCTACTTGGGGGACGCCAATCAACTGGCTGGGTTTGCGCCGCTGCTGACGCAGCCGAACAGCATTCTACTTTCCGCGTCCACCGCAGAACGCTACGGCTTGCGCCCGTGCCTGCCAAACGCGGTAGATGATTCTTGCCGATTAACGCTCCTCATCAACGGGCAGGCGCATTCTGTTTTATTGGTGGGAACGCTCAACCCCGCCGATGATTTAGTTCGCCGCGCTTTGGATACGCTCATCCTTGCGGATATTGCCACCGCGCAATCGCTCAGCGGGATGAAAGGCAAACTGACGCAAATTGATTTAATTCTCCCCGCTGATTTTGACTCTGCCGCCCTGAGTCAATTTTTGCCGTCTGGCGTTTTGCTTGCCCCGTCAGAGGCGCGCGCGTCACAAGTCAATCAGATGACCGCCGCGTTTCGCATCAACTTAACCGCGTTGAGTTTGTTGGCGCTGATTGTGGGAATATTTCTCATCTATAACGCAATGACCTTTTCTGTTGTGCAGCGCCGCCCGTTGTTTGGAACGCTGCGAAGTTTGGGCTTTACCCGCGAGCAGGTTTTTGGCATGGTGCTGGCAGAGGCGGCGTTGGTCGGCGCGTTGGGTTCTATGTTGGGCGTGGCGCTGGGCGTTTTGCTGGGGCAGGGCGCGGTGCAAATGGTGACGCAAACCATTAATGATTTATTTTTTGTAGTCAGCGTGCGCGGCGTTCAAATTCCTGTTTCCAGTTTAATGAAAGGCGGGCTGGCGGGCTTGCTTGCCAGCCTGCTAGCCGCCGCGCCGCCCGCGTGGGAGGCGGCTTCTGTGCCGCCGAGGTTGGCGCTCTCGCGCGCCGGTTTGGAGAGTAAGGCGCAAGGCGCGGTGAATCTTTCAGCGGCGCTGGGCGTGTTGGCTGCTTTGGCGGGCGCGGCGATTCTTTCCATCCCTACCCGCAGTTTGACCGTCAGTTTTATTGGCGCGTTTGCAACGCTGCTTGGCTTGGCGGCTCTAACGCCTTTTGTAACGGCGGCGTTGATGCGCGTTGCGGCAAGACCTCTTGGCGCGGCGCTGGGGCTGTTGGGGCGGCTCGCTCCGCGCAACGTCATCCGCTCGCAAAGCAGAACCGCTATTGCGGTCGCCGC